>MDSY01150779.1_pt1 | contig 25305 bp, 10 predicted proteins | sample 811131 | NCBI WGS metagenome assembly MDSY01 (sample SAMN05326643, study PRJNA326480) | marine metagenome | isolation source: seawater | place: Atlantic Ocean: South West | collected 2010
CATGTAATATTTTTATAGGAGGAGATCCTTCAGGTGGAACATATTATGATGGAGAGAAGTTTGAGAATAAAAAAGGTCAATTAACGTTTTTTGACGCAAGGATTCCGCATTGGACACTACCATATGAAGGTGAAGATGTACGTATAACAATGGCAATGGACATTCATCAAGCTAAGATGAACCCTTCTATGACCAAGCTTGTCTAAATAAACTGACACTCAAATCTGCATGAATGCCGTCAATCACTCCATTTAAGGACTTAGCATTCTCATTTACAAGGAATAAGATCACAGATGATCTTCTTGTGAAGAAGGAAGATGCTGCCGTAAAGCAAGCGGTACTAAGCATTCTGCTGACTAATAAAGGTGAAAGGTTATATGATGGAAATTACGGATCGGACGTAAAGAGGTATCTCTTTGAGTCATTGGATTTTGGTACTGCTGGTTTAATACAGGATGCTATAAGTGATTGTTTGGTCAGATATGAACCCAGGGTAAGCATTATTGAATTATCAGTAATGCCTGATTTTGACCAGAACGGATTTGAGGTACACTTAGCTTTTAGAGTGACTGGTAGAGATGATCTACCTCCCTATAATATTGAGTTCTTCCTTAACCGTACACGATAATGCCTTATACGCAAGTAGCGAATTTAGACTTTGCACAGATTAAAACGTCATTAATAGACTATCTTCGAGCGAACTCTGAATTCACTGATTACGACTTCTCAGGTTCTGCTATCAGCAATCTGCTGGATGTTCTTGCTTATAATACATATTACACTGCATTTAACACCAATATGGTGGTAAATGAGATGTTTCTCGATTCTGCTACTGTTCGTGATAATGTAGTAGCGTTAGCAAAGCAAATTGGTTATAGACCTAGATCTGCTGCTTCACCTAAAGCAACAGTAAATCTTGCAGTAACTTATGGTGGTGGTTCTGGAACAACACCTGATACTTTAGTGTTAAAGAAAGGAACAGGGTTTGTTACAAATTTTGATGATACTTTATATCAATATGTTGTAGTTGATGATACAGAGACACCTCTAGTTAATGGTGTCGCAACATGGGCAAATTTAGATATTTACGAAGGAACTCTATTAACCCAGTCATATACTATCAATACAGCACTAAAGAATCAAAAATTCATCATTCCTAATGTAGGATTAGATGTTTCATCTATTCGTGTGCGTGTATATGAGGCAGAAGGCAATACAGCGTATCAAACATATACAGCAGCAGATAATATTTTAGAATTGACTAATTCATCTGAAGCATTTTTTGTAGAAGAAACAACAGATGAGAATTATGAGATCTTTTTTGGTGATGGTGTATTTGGTAAGAAATTATCTAATGGTAATTTTGTTGAGATCTCTTACTTAACAACGTCTACTGTAAATACTAATGGAGCAAAACTTTTTAGTTTCTCTGGTATTATATTCGATAAAGCTAGTAGTGGTAACTTCCCTTATACAACATCTATAACAACCGTCAGTGCTTCTGAAGGTGGTGCAACTATAGAAAGTCTATCATCTATTAAAAAGTCTGCTCCTAAGGCATTTGCTTCGCAAGATAGAGCAGTTACCTCAGCAGATTATGCCTCTGTAGTTAGAAAAATTTATCCTGGTATATCTGATATTATTACTTTTGGTGGTGAAGAAGATAATCCACCTGAATATGGTAAAGTTAAGGTTGCTGTTAAACCACAGAATGCAATTTCTCTTTCTACCTACACGAAACAGCAAATTGTTAAAGAACTGAAAGATTATACTATTGCTTCTGTTACTCCAGTAATTGTAGATCCATCTATTCTTTATATTGAATTAGATTCTACTATTAGTTACAAGACATCTAAAACTACATTATCTAAGGCAGAAATTCAGAATAAAGCAACTACAGCAGTAGAAGACTATATCGCTTCTTCTGAAACTGAGAAGTTTAACGGTAAATTCCGTCATAGTAAGTTTGCTTCAGTAATTGATGGGTCAGATACTGCTATTACATCAAATATCACAAACGTAACTTTAAGAAAAGACTTTTATCCAACACTCAATTCTACTTATTATTACGAATTATGTTTCGTTAACCAGTTTAAGGATTCTTGTGATGAGTCCATTATGAGATCTACTGGATTTATAGTTAGTGAGTATCCATCCTTCACAGTATACTTGGAAGATGATAAGGCTGGTAAAATAGACCTATATAGATTGAATTCTCTTACTGGTGAGAAGGTATACCTGGTAAAGGGTGTGGGTGATATCGATTATAAGCACGGTGAAATTAAATTATATAACCTGACCATTATTAAGGGTAGTTTTAGTGATAATAAGATAGAAGTTCGTGTTGAACCTGCATCTAGAGATATAAATGCAGTTCGAGAACTATATCTTGACGTTGATATCGCAAAGTCCAAATTTAGTGCAGTCCCAGAATGACCCTAAAGACTAGATCTATATCCGCATTAGTTGAGAGTCAACTCCCTCAATTTATATTAGACGATTATGAGTACTTTGCTAAGTTCTTAAAAGCATATTATGCTCAACAGGAACTTAGAGGTGGAGTTCTGGATATTGTTGCGAATTTGACTAATTATCGAGATATCAATTTTTATGATCTAGATATCTTAAATTCGTCCTCGAAAACCCTTGCAGTAACTGGGATCTCAGAGACTACTATTAGTGTTGATAATACTCTTGGTTTTCCTGATCAGGGATTAGCAAAGATTGATGATGAGATATTCTTCTATGGGTCAAAGACTGATAATTCATTTACTAATGTTTATAGAGGAGTAAGTGGTACAACCTCACTTGGTGATTTGTACAACGAGTCTACCTTTGTTTCTACTACTGCAACTACTCATATAGCAGGTTCTAAAGTACAGAACCTAACTAATCTATTTCTTTATGCTCTTTTAACGAGTTTTGAGTCAGAATTTCTTGCTGGTATCCCAGAAAAGTATTTACGTGGTGAGATCGATAAGAGAGTTCTTATTAAGAATATCTCTTCTTTCTACAAAGCGAAGGGAACTAAGCGTTCTATACAGTTTATTTTTAATTCATTAGTCAGTAGCGATGATACTGATGTTTATTATCCAAAAGATACAACACTTAAAGCATCTGAATCAGATTGGAGTAATGTACATGCTATTAAGGTAGTTTCCGTATATGGTGATCCATTAACATTGGTTGGTAATATAATTACAGAGACAGGAGATAATTATGCTTCTGCTGTTGTAGATAATGTAAAGAAAGAGCAGACTGTAGATGGGGATCAGATATGGGAATTAATCCTTTCTAGATCTAGTATTAACAATACTTTTAGTGTTTCTAATAAAACAAAATTAACTAAGGAGATTACTTCATCACATCAAGTTGGTTCAAAGATTGAAGTTGATTCTACTTTTGGGTGGGAAAAGGAAGGATTTATCTTTATTGGTGGTGAAGTAATTGAATATTCGAGTAAAACCATTAGGCAGTTTACTATTAAGAGTAGATTCTCTTCACAAACTCATAGTACAGGAACTGCATTATATGATAATAAGAAAGTTACTGGAAATGGTGTAGAACTTATTCCTCTTGGTGTTGTATACAATCTAAATCCAGATACAAATACACCATATGGTATTGAAGGTGAGACTGTTGTTGTTGAAGATTCTGGATTTGATACAATTGACCCCATAATTAAGAAATCTGATAATACTATCAGATGGATGTTCCCATCATCTTCATCTACTGTTCAATCTGGAGATACTAGGACTTTAAATCAGAATACTGATACTATTCCTGGTATACAACAGATATTTTCTGATGAAAATAATTACTATTTCTGTACTAGTGGATTCCCATTAGATAGGACTGTATTCTATAATCAATCATTAGACTCTACTAAGACACCAGGTGACCTCCCAACACTTCGTACAATAAGAAAGCACCCAATCACCACAACAGAGGTTTATCCTACTGTGAGGAAGGATATAGGTGTATTTGTTGATGGTACTATTGCTTACAGTTATAAGCACGGAGATAGTGTTTTCTTTGGTGGTATAACCAAGATTACTGTTAACAATCAAGGAACTGGATATACAAGATCTCCATTTGTTCTAGTAAACAATTTACCATATAAAGCAACTGCGAATCTTGCTGGTACTGTAGTTGAATCGATTAATATTATTGAAGCAGGTTCTTATACTGTTGCTCCAGATGTAGATATTGTATCTGGTAGAAATGCAATCCTTACACCTGTTGTAACACAAGGAGTTATAACTTCTTTGGTAATTGCTGATCCTGGTGAATATTATTCTGCTCCTCCTACTATACGAATTGTTGATAGTCAAGGTAGAGGAAGATTTGCAGAATATACATGTAATATATCTGCTGCTGGACAGATAACATCAACTACAAGAATAAATGGTGGTAATTTCTATTCTGATGGTAATGTAATAATTCAAATAATACCTGATGGAGCAAATGCTACAGCAACTGCATCAATTTATGAGTGGATTAAAAACAGATATGAAGTAACTACGGATAAAGACACGGAATATGGTTTTTCCCATAAGAATGATCAGGGATTCTATCAATATGGAGTGCTATCATATTCTCCAACATTGAAGACATTGATGTCTGATACTGGTATCAATCATTCACCTATTATTGGATATGCATATGATGGTAATCCGATATATGGTCCTTATGGATATACAGACCCAGTAGACTCTACTACTGCTATAGTCAAGATGACTAGTGGATATGAGAAAAGATCTTCAAGATCAAATGGTCCGTCTATAGTCAGTTATCCTCTTGGTACATTCATTCAGGATTATTATTACATTGATAGGTATGCTTCTCTTGATAAGAATAATGGAAGATTCTGTGTAACACCTGAGTATCCAAAAGGCACATATGCTTATTTTGTTACTCTTGATAGTACAGATGTACCAGCATATCCTTATATTCTAGGTGAGAATTTCTATTCGTTGCCTCTTGCTGCAAATTATGAGCAGAATCAGACTCATAATGATATTACTATTGATGCTACTAGATTAAGAACTCCAGGTATACCTCAAAATGGACTTAAAGCAAGAGCTACAATCAAAGATACCTCTACTGGTAGCGTTGATGGTTTTCAAATTTACGGTTCTAGTAGTAATTTTAAAGTTGGTTCCGAACTGGTTTTAGATAATGCTGGAACTAGTGGAAGTAATGCTAGTGGATCTATTTCTTCTATTGAAGGTAAAACAATTACAGAAATTAGAGCAACTGATCAAAGAAAAGTAGCAAAAGTACAAATTACAAATAATTGTTATGTATTTTCTGAGGACAAACTATCACAACCTTCTAGCGGTGCTTATGGTACTGTTGTTGGAGATGTACTTGATGGTAAGGTTCTTGTTCTGGAGGATGTTGTAGGCACTTTTGATGCTAGTGGTTTATTTGATGCTACTACATTATCAATTAATGTGGTATTAAGTTCTAACGCAACATTTACTGCTGGTGCTGCTATCGAATTAACTGATGGTTCAAATGTACTAGCAACAGGTGAGGTAATTGAATCGACAGAGAAAAGGAACTCGGTAAAATTAAAAGTTAAATCAGGAACATTCTCTCCTCAGGCTGGTTATTTTCTTAAGAGTGATAATTTACTGAATACTATTGGTGCAACTATTCTCACAACACAAAGTTTGAGTACTGGATTGGTTCCATTCAAGGTCATTACTAATATTTCTTTAGTTAAGACAACTGGAGATCATGAATTGGGTATAGGTGATGTAGTTAATATTAGTATAGATCCTGATGATAGTTTAACAACAACTACAAAATATGTTCAATTGGGTGCTATTCAAGAAATAGAACTTAAAGCACCTAGTTTTACTACTGCTCTTAATGATGCTGGATTAGGTAGAGCAGATCTTCGTAATGGAGGTTTAGATTATGCAACTAATACTTACAATAATATTGAGTTAATATTTTCTGATCAAAATGCTAATAGAACTAATATAGGTGCTGTTGGTGATTCTGGAAATGCTAGAGCAACTATAGTTGTATCTTCTGCTGGATCAGTAACTTCAGTAGTTATTACATCTAAAGGATCAGGATATATTAAGGGTGATGTTCTTACTGTAGAGGATTCATCTCTTTCTAGGGCAAGCTCTGCTACTAGTACACAAAGGTTACGTTTGGTTGTAGATCATATTGGTTTTTCTTCTGGTGAGACTATTCTAACTGTTGATAATGTTTCTGGATTTGCTAATAATGATCTTATAAAAGTTGGAGATGAACTATTAAAAATTACTGCAATATCGGCAACAGATAATGAATTAACTGTTCTTAGAGCACAGAATAATACCCACGATATTGATCATTTCGATGATGAAGTAGTACACTTGTACCAAGGTTCATATAAGTTCACACCAGGATCTACAGTACCTATTACTGGTGTTACTGCATTAGATCCTGTGATCTTATCTTTCACAAATAATAAGTTAGTTGTTGAACACGATCAAGGATTCTTTATTGCTGGTGATTTTGCAAAGTATAAGGTATTTGAAGAGTCTACAGTTTTTGATGAGAGTCTTCCTAAGAGAAACATTGAAATAACTGCTGTTTCTGATTATAAGATTGTAACTAAGATATCAGATACAGTATCTGGTCCTTATGAAATCTCACCAAATATTAATATACAAGAATTCTATCAGTATAGATTTGATGTAAGTCATTTCACTAATGGATATGCTGAGTTTGTAGTTTCTCCTAGTCAGAACGATAATATAATTGCAGAAGAAGTAGTTAGGGTTGGTAGTCCAGGTCTACCAGATTCTTATGTTTATGTTAAATTTGGTTATGGACCTAGGATTGGTGATATTAGTTTAACTGGTACTCTTACGGATAGAAAACCAAGAAGTTATCAGAGATATTACTATAAGTCTATAGTAAGAACAATGCAAAATGGTGATAATACTATTCGCATTGGTAATATTAGTACTATTGAAGATAATAACAATTATCTTGAGGTCATTAATGATCCTTTACAGGGAAGGTATGAAGTATCTGACGCACTAACTGCTGGTAGTGAGTCTGTAGAGTCTGGTGTTAAAGTTAGTTTTGTAACAGCAAATAGATTTGTATATGAATTAACTGAACTTCCAGAATGGTATGGAACTGGTGTGATGAAGTACACTACTACATCTCGTTCTGCTATTGGTGCTATTAATTCAGTTAGTGTATCTAATCTTGGATCTGGATATAAAAAAGTTCCTCTAGTATTGGGAGGAGAATTGAATAATGTCTATACTGCTACTGTTTCTGCTGAGTGGGATGCTGTAAACAAGAATATAACTGGTGTTGTAATTAATACTGCTGGATCAAATTACTCTAAACCAAAAGTAGTTGTTTCTGATGGTGATGGAACAGAAGCAGAATTTAAAGTCTTAAAAACCTTTACTAATAACATTGCTAGAGTTGATGTTATCAATAAAGGAAAGAATTATAGTTATAAACCATCTCTTAAAGTTATAGAAGGTGATGTAAGAGCATATGCTCTAGGATCTTCCATTGGTATTACTAAGAATGTTGATATTGAATTTAATAGTTCTGGTGTTTGGAATGATAAATCTATTCTTAGAAAACATTCTTGTAGTATTGCTTTAATTGTTGATACTACAGATGAGTTTCTTAATGGAGAAAGAGTAACTCAAGGAAATTCAGTTGGAACTGTTGTTGCTAATGGATGGAGAAGAGGATCTAATATCCTCAAGGTGTCCATTAATTCTGGTGAATTTGTAACTGGTGTGAATGTAGTTGGTTCTGCTAGTAGGGCATCGGGAAAAGTTATATCCGCATTGAAGACTGAGTTCAATGTAGATCTAAGATCATATTGGGATAATCTTGGTACATTTACTTCTGATAAGGGTAAAGTTGGAGTAAGAACTCATAAAATTGCAGACAATCATTTTTATCAAGATTATTCATATGTTGTAGAGTCAAAAACTGGTATTGAAGATTGGAGAGATCTTATTAAAGAATCTGTTCACCCTGCTGGATTTAAAGTCTTTGGTGAATTGAATATTGATGGTAAAGCAGATGTTAAGATTAATGAGAATTCTAAGACATCACAGGTATCTACTTTAAAACTATGGAATGAAGAAACTAATAAGGCAACTGTAGTAGATACTAAGAGACATCATCAAACTGTTATCAATCTAAATCAAGATCTCAATATTCTGAGAGGTAATGGATCAGTAACTGAGAAATCCAGTGATACCAGTGGTTTGATCGCCAGAGAACTTACGTTAACTCCAGCATTTGATGGTGATTTTAATTCTGATGGTAATATAACTGGTACTAGAGAGTTTACAATAATAGACACTAAGAGTAATCAACCAATAACACCATACAATGCTGTTGCTTTAACTATTACTCTTGATGGTGTATTACAAGAACCAGAAACTTCATATACAGTAACTGGAAATACAATTACATTTGCTAAAGCACCCTTTGGTCCTAGGGTTGTTGATAGTAATAGTATTTCTGCAACTAAATTTGTCGGTAGACTATTTCAATTTAAAGATAACACTTTAAATGCACAGCATCTTAAAAAGGTTAGACCTATATTCCAAAAAGAAGGAACATGGATAGATGCTGCTAACCAATTGAGATTCAACAGAACATTCATTCAAGAAGAAGCAATTGGGTATGCTAAGTCAACATATCCTTACATTACATGGAATCAATATGAATCTAAATGTATAAGAGATATTGGTCTTATTGTTGATGCTTTTGAGCATGACCTTCGTTTTGGAGGAAATACTGCTACTCATGATGCAGCAAGTAAGTATTTCAATGAAGGTGTTCTATCACATATTTCTGCACAGTTATCAGAGAGTATTGCAACATACAAGTATGCAATGAATCTTTGTATTGCTGCTACAAGGAATTGGGATTTGAGTTTAACAGGTTGTACTGTAACTCAAGGTGTTGATATTATTGAAGTTCCCTCTTCATTGGGAATATGTGTAGGTATGACTGTAAGTAGTGGACAGCAATTTGACCCAGGCACTACTGTTACTGAAATCTTAAGTGATACTAGAATTAAAGTTTCTAAAACATCTAATCTTAGTTATTCTGGTCAAACTATTACAACTTCAGTTACTAATACAGGACAGACGAACTATGGACCAGTACAAATTAACACAGGAGGAACGCTTACCATTGGAGTTGGTGCAGTTACTACGATTTACTCTACTATTAACAACATTGGTGAAGTTACATTCTCGTTCAGCAGAATAAATGATGGTATGTTTATGGATGCTGCTTATTTGATAGAAAATAACAAGCAGTATATTCAAGAAGAAACTTTGGGTTGGGTTAAAGCAACTTATCCTTCAATTAATATCCCATCTGAAGATAAGTGTAAGAGAGATACTGGATATCTGGTTGATGCTATTGTATATCATATTAGGTATGGTGGTAACTACAACGTTATTGATTTTGCTGAAAGATATTATTTTGGAAATAAACTTTCTCATATAGTTGATCAAAAAGCAGAAAGTATTGCAGCATATGGATATGCGATTGATTTGATGATTACTGCTATCAAGAGTACTCTACCAGCAGGAACATATACTAGTGTAGTACCTTTCTCTGATAATACTATCTTACCAGATCCTAATGGTGGTTCTGTTGGTAATTGTGCTTTAGTAGAGCAAACATTAGATACTTACAAGACTTTGGTTTCGGATACTATTAACAAAGGTCCAAATATATTTGAAAAGACTGTTGATAATAATCAGAGGACTGGTAATTGGTCTCCTAGTAAGACATATACAAATATTAATATTCTTTCTAAAGCAAATATATTTACTGAATGTAGTGATGTCTCATCCGCATTAAACGCACTATTCTTGAATGTACAAAATATTCTTAATGGTACTACCGTTGAGAAATCAACACCCGATTATTTTGATGGTGTTAATAAAGAGTTTGAATTGTATTATACAGATAACACATTGGTTAAAACCTCTGTTGGACAAGATCTCTTTATGGTTGTTAATGGTATATTCCAAAATGCTAAGTATGATGAGACCTTCCCTAGAGGAAATGCATATTATATTAAGAGAGATGCAGATGCATCAATTCCAGATAAAGTTATATTTGCCGAAGCACCTAAGTGGGAGCAAGGGGGAAATACCCTCCTTGTACAAGAACCTTTATCAGTAGAGAAGTTCTTTGCTCATAATGTTGGTGGTTACACTCGTTTGGTTATAAGAGAAGAAAACTTTAATGATATTGTAACTGGTCCTTTTGTTATGAGGAATGAGGAGACAGGTGAAGTTGTGGTTGTTGATGATGATAGGTTCTTATTTGTGTTTATAGATGGTGTATTACAGAAGAGAACTACTGCTTACACTATTAACGAATCTAGTATAACTTTCTCACAACCATTGAGAAAGGGACAATCTGTTGATATTGCTCTCTTTATTGGTACTTCTACTGACCAATTACTTGATGGTTATAATATTGAACCAAATTTATTCTTAAATGAAGTTACTGTTACTGTTACTGGAGCAGATTCTGCTTATGATACATTCATAACTGGTGTTAAAGATGGTACTATTGTATATCAAGGTGTTAAATCTCTTGGTATAGTTAGAAAATATCAGAAGACTGCAAGTAACTGGTATTGGACTATGAGTAGTCAGAATCCTGATATAGATTTTACGCAACCTATCAGAGTTGCTGCTAATACTGATATTGTAAATGCTGATTATGTTGAAGTTGATTTATCATCTGCTACTACAGAAGTATCTTATGTTAGTGAAAATGGAAAACGCATAATGAAGAAGGATGCAGCAGGTTGGTTATATGATACTGTACGTCCAGGTATTACTAATGTTGAACCAGGAGATCGTATTCAAATTGATGGAGAAGATGAGTATAGGTTAGTTAAACGAGTTCCTAATAGAGTAAATCCTTTGGGATTTGTACCTAATACTCAAGCATCTAATGATAGTGTAGCAACTATTGCTGTTAGTAACTATAACGGTATTAGTCGTGGTGAAGGACTTGATATTACAGCAGTTATAACAAGTGGAGTAGTAACTTCTTTAACTTGGAATAAGAGGGAACTTAGTAAGAACCCTGATGCTTATCAGTATGATAGTCCACCAATATTAACATTTGAACCATTAGATACTAATGGTGGAGGTGCTAAAGCACATGTTATTGTTGATGGTGGTGAAGTTCTGGATGTTGTTCTTGATGAAGGTGGTAGTGGATATACGTCTGCTCCTATTGTTAATGTATCACGTGGATACAATATTATTAAAAAGCATAGAACATTTGATACTAAGTATACTCGTAACATAGTTGCAGCAGCAAATCCAGGTATTACAAATACCGTTGCTGTTATTACAGATCCAATACAACAGTCATATGAGTTTAGTCATTCTGCAACTATTGCTGCTGGATCAGTTGAGCAGTTAACGAACACAATAATTACTAATTTTGATAATTCTGTTGTGGGTAAGACGTTAGAAGTTCGAGTATCACCTAACAATAGTGTGGTACAAAATGCTATAACTTCCGCATCTTTTGATGAGTCAGTTTTCCAAAAACAGATTCAACTTCAATCTTTGGTCAGTAGTACAACCAACAATATTGTTAGTACTCCAGTTAATACACCAACAGTAGGAATGGGATCCTCAACAACGTCAATTTCTAACGCATTGCTGTTGGACTCTGACTTCTCGTGGGGTGATGCATTTGTTTATGTTACCAATCCAACAAACTTTACTGCTAGTGGTGAAGTCTTGTGTGGTAAATTCCCGTTAGAATATTCTTCTAAAACGGGAACAACTTTAGCTGTATTGTATAACGGTACTGTACAAGGTACGATAAATATCATAACAACTGGTACTGGTTATCCTTTATCTGGAACTTGTGGAGTCACAGGTGGAACAGGTTCAGGGTTAACGGTTAACTTTACCTCTGGTACAGGTGATGTTAATTATATTACCGCAAACTTTGGAGGATTAGGTTATTCTGTGAATGATACTATCACACTCCAAGCTGGTAACAACGATTGTACAGCAACAATCACCTCTGTATCAACAAACGTTAATACATCACAACCAACAGGTCTTACAACAGAACTCGCAGGAACTGTAGTTAGACAAGTATAAATATAAATAACTCGGATATCCTGTAGTAAAAAACTACCCAATTTCAATTATGTCGGCAATCATCTCTGAAAAGTTTCGCATTTTTAATGCTAATCAGTTTCTAGAATCACTTACGGAAGGAGCAAACGATACTAGTGCGGATCGTTCTCGAATGTACTTTTTTGTTGGTCGGTCAGACCAATGGGATTCGTACCTGGAGATCTATAATGCTAATGGTACTGCATTTGCTGTAGGAGATGAGGTCTACGATGCTGGATCTGGTGGTGCTACAGCATATGGTTCTACCACATGGAAAGCAACTGTACGTAAGGTTAATCCTAACTCATTGTTAGTTCACTCTCCTTCTCCTGCCTCAGGTACTCCGACATCTGGTAATGTAATTAAGGGATATGCTGGTGCTGCCGACACTGGTGCTGAAGCAAAAGCGGGTGTTCATCGTATTGCTGACGAGACTAATGCTCCTGCTCCTCTGGATAACCAAGAAGAGAAATTCAAGATTTACGAAGAATTGATTGCTGCGAAAAGGGTAGAGTCATCCAACGTTATTTCCGTTACTCCTCGTTATAACTGGAATACAGTATTGAACCCTAAGTTCGATATGTACAAACCAGATTATACTGGTGCTCCTGCTTCAGGTGGTACTGCTAAGGCTGGTGCAACTGGTGCTAATACACTTAGTGCTGCTAAGTTCTACGTTATGAACAGCAGTTATGAAGTATTCAAGTGCCTTTACAATAAAGAAGATGTAACTGCTGGTGGTGGTAACGCTTCTGATATGCCTACTACAGCAAATAACTATGCTAATGGTGTATATACTGGTCCTACTGACGCATATCGTTGGAAGTACCTTTATACAATGACCACTCAGCAAGTTATGGATTTCTTATCCAGTGACTTCATGCCTATCGGCACATATGCTGGTCCTGCTGCTGTTGATGGTGCTATTGATACAGTTCTTATCAAAGATGTTGGTCTTGCACTTCCTGCTAACAAAACTGGTGCTTCTGCACTTTATGCTCCTATTCTTGGAGATGGTACAGGTGGTATCGTTAAGATTGAAACAGATGGTACTGGTGCTCTTACCTCTTCTGCTGTTGAAGTAGCAGGAACTGGATACACATATGGTAGTGTTGCTTTGGTAACTGGTACTGGAACAGGTGCTGGTGGAGATGCTTATGGTGTCTTTAGTGATAGCACACTTGCTACTTCAGAATCTATTGGTGGTTCTGCTCGTGGTGCTCTTGAAGTTATCATTCCACCTGAAGGTGGTCATGGTGCTAACCTTTCACAAGAATTAAACGCAAAGCGTGTGATGGTTAATGTTCGTCTTACCTATGCAGAAGGACAAGGCGATTTCCCTGTTGATAACGACTTCCGTAGAATTGGACTTATTAAAGATCCACTTCAGTGGGGTTCTACAAATTATGCAACTGCAAACACCCTCTCTGGTGTATACGCTGTAAGAGTCACAGGAACTGGACTTACTAGTAGTTCCTTCGGAAAAGATAATCAGATTTCACAAACTGTAACTGGTGGAACTGCTAAGGGAACTGTTGTTTCTTGGAAACTTGATGATTCCAGTACTACAGACGGTATTCTTAAGTATTATCAATCACCACAATCACATACAGATAGTGGTGTAGTAAGAGCATTTGCATCTGATGCATCTAACGCTATTACTGATGCTGGTACTGCTGTATCTGTTACAGTTAACACATCATATGGTTCAACTGCTGAAGGTGTAACATTCACCGCAGGTTTGGCGACACCTGAGATCAAATCTAACTCTGGAGAACTCGTATACATAGAGAACAGAAGACTTATTACTAGAGCTGCTGACCAAATAGAGGACATCAAGCTAGTAATCGAATTCTAACCTCCCCCATGTTAGCTTTGGTTTACGATGCCACAAAAGACGAATCTCAATGTAAGTCCATATTATGATGACTACGATGCAACAAAGAACTTTTATAGAGTTCTTTTTCGTCCTGGTTACTCAATACAAGCGAGAGAATTAACTCAACTTCAATCTATTCTACAGAATCAGATTGAATCTTTTGGGCGTAAACAATTCAAACAGGGTGATTTGGTCATTCCTGGGGAAGTTGGTTTAAATAATAAATTAGATTATGTTAAAATATCATCTGTTACTGAAGTTGCAGTATCAGAAGGATCAAATATCGTATTTAAAAAATACGACACTAAACTCCTGGTAGGTCAGACGTTAAAGGGGATAACATCTGGTGTTACAGGTACAGTTATTTCAACTCGTTATGCAACTACAACCTCTGCTGATACAGTTTATGTAAACTATACAAGTAGTGGTAATGCGAACAATGAATCTACATTCCGTCAAGGAGAAACACTAGAAGTTGTAGATGGTGTTAATACACCGCTTTTGGTGGTTGGAACGGACGGAAGTGTTCTACCTACTGCTGTGGTAACAAAAGACCCAGACACAGGTGTAGAGACCTCACAGACTAGTCCTGCAATGGGGTATGCTTCTGCTGTACAAGTAGAAGAAGGTATTTACTTTGTAAATGGTCATTTTGTTCGTAACGATTCTGAACTTCTTATTCTTGAACCATATACAAATGCTCCTTCCGCTAAGGTAGGTTTTAAAATCACAGAGTCTTTAATCACTCCTGAAGAAGATTCAACACTCTATGATCAAGCAAGAGGATTTGCAAACTTTAGTGCTCCTGGTGCTCACAGATTATCGATTGGATTGGATCTAATTAAATATGAATTAGATGCTACCACAGACAGTAATTTTATTCAACTTCTTACCGTAAAGAGAGGATCTGTACAGAGGAAGATTAAAGCAGCAGATTATAACGTAATTGAAGAGACTTTAGCAAGAAGAACCTTTGATGAATCTGGTGATTATGTTGTAGAGGATTTCCCAACAGATATTCGTGAGTATTATCAACGTAATGGTAACAGAGGAATATATTCTAAGAATCCAACAACTGAATTGGTTAATGGTTTAACAGAGCAGGATGCAGTAGGTAAATTGGTTGCAACAGTTGGTGCTGGTAAGGCATACATTAAGGGTTATGAGATTGTTAATAAGGAAAGTAAGTATTTACCATTAAATAAATCTAGATCATCACTTGAGAGAGATAATATTACTCTTAAGCATTCTGGTCTTTCAAGTTTTTATCTAACAAATACTTACAATACAATTCCACTGAATTCTTTTGGTGCTGAATTATCTGCTTACCCAACATTATATTTGAATAGTGTCTTTAGTGATGGTTCTCTAGGACAGAATAATACAGAAGCTTCTACAGATGGTTTGGGTACAAATGGAGAAATTGATGGACATAAACAGACTCGTGTAAGGAGAACTAATAATTATAGTTCTGATCAAGCAATAAAGACTGTTCTTGTAGACATTACTACATCAGCAGCAGGTAAGACTTTTGGTGATATTGTAAATTCTGGATGGGAAGCATCTCATGGTTCTTTCTGGATTAGAACTTCATCTCAATCAAATGATACACAGGAATTAACTGTTCTTGCATATTCTAAGTTTCATGGTTCTAATGCTCAATTCCCCAATTCTTTCCTAGGTACTGAAGCATATATCGAATTAACTCTTCTTGGAAGGAGAGATGTAGTTGATCTTCTTTGTAGAGAATATAACGAGAATGATGCTGATTTTAGAACTAAGTTATTCTTTACTAAAGTAGGAGCAGAGACACCAGATACAAATGATATATTTGGTCATTTGGTTTCTTATAGTGAGATGATTGTTCCTACAGTTGGTCTTGCTAAACCAAAGAACTTTACTTTACAAGAAAGAGGAATTGGATTTAATCCTGATTCTGATAGAATCCTTTCTAAGGGTAGAATAGGTGCAATATCTTCATACAATTCCACATTCAAGATGTCGTACTTTAATCCGACATTTTTAACAAAGATCACAGTTGATAGTAATAAAGCAGATGGTACATTTGCTTCTGGTAAGTATGTTACTGGATCTAAGAGTGGTGCTTATGCTGTAGTAGAAGGATCTGCTGATGGTTATCTTTCATGGGGTAGTACACTCTATGTTAAGGTTCTTTCTGGATCTTTTGTAGAAGGTGAAACTATATTTGATGAAGCAGGTAATGCTCTAAGAATTGCTAGAGAGAATACTATTTCACATTTCATTGTTGATAAAAGAGGACTTAATTATGGTGGTTTAACTGCTGTAGTGGTAGATGGTATTAAATACGATCCATCTATTATTGCTCCTAGTTTAGATGGTGGTGGTGGAGTATATAAGATTGGTATTGTAGCAAGAGATTCTGTATCTACAGTTTACTCTCAACCACCTGTTGTAGCATTAACAACTACATCTGGTACATTTAATTCTAATAATTCTGCTATTTCACGTGCAGTTTTATTCAAGAATGTTATTCAAACATTCACACCACAGAATGTTAAATCTATGCATGCCAGATTTGGTGTTGCTCCTGCTGGAGGTCAACCACCTCATCTATTCACATCTGATGTAGAATTATCAAGAGAAGCATATGTAAGAAGCACAAATGTTACTGATTTTACATTTAGTGGTTCTGTGGGTAATCAGTATGTTGAGTGTACAGGTTTTGGTGGAGATGCATCTAAAGTTCTTGTACAAGGAGATTTAGTACAATTCTCTGATGCAAATAATAATCTTGTTAAGGCAATAGTACAGCAAGCAACTAGACCAGAAGGTGCTAAGAAGTCAAGAATATACTTAGATTCTCTTCTACCTAGTGATGTTGCTTCTACAACTGTTGTTAGAATAAGACCAAAGGTTGAAAATTCATCTAAGTCATCATTAATATTCCCAACAGGAAGTAAGCAGATTAAGTCTCTTGTTAAGGGAGTTGATGATACTGCTCTTAAGTATTATCAGAGAAGAGATTTTGTTCTTGATTCTTCTTCATCTGGTGGTCAGTTAACATTTAAAGCACAATTAGAATTTGGTACTCAAAAGTTTGTTGATTATACAGAACAGAATTTCCTTATTACTATTCATGATAAAGGAAATGCATCTGCTGTAGAAACTGGTGATGTGGTTTATGTACCAGCAAATGCTGTAGAGGTAGCAAGTTCTACTGATACTACAACTGGTTTGACTGCTGGTAGTGTTACTGTTACACTATCTGATAATTATTTTGGTGCTCTTAGTGGAGGATCTGAGTATCCAAAACTAAAATTGTCTGCTACTCTAGAATTGACTAAAGCAAGACCTAGATTAAAGACAGTTATTAGAGATAAGAAAATTGTAATTACTCCTGCTGGAGATAAAGTTATTCCTTTGAGAGGACAAGATCAGGAAGCAGCAGAAATTAATACTGTTTCATATTCTGATGTTCTTAAAATCAATTACATTTATGAAGGATCTTCAACTGCTCCTCCAACTGTAGATAGTGCTGGTAATCTAATTAGCGGTACTGATGTTACTAGTAGATTCACATTTGATGATGGTCAAAGAGATACACTCTATGATGTGTCTCGTATTGTTATTAAACCTGGTTTTGATCTTCCAACAGGTCAACTATTAGCATCATTTGATTACTTTGATCATTCACAAGGTGACTTCTGTACAGTAGATTCATATTTACATGAAGCTGGTGTTAGTGCTGATGAGATTCCTACATTTAACTCATCTGTATTTGGTATTACTAACTTAAGGGATGTTATTGATTTTAGACCTAAAGTTGATAATAATGCAACCATTACTGGTTTCCAAGATCAATCTATCTTTAAGAACTCTTCATTTAATGATTTTATTGGAGATGGTGGTGTAGTATCCAGTTGTCCTGCATCTGATATTAATCTTCCATACACAATATCATTCTATCAGGATCAATATCTTGATCGAATTGATGGAGTTTTCTTGACTAAGAAAGGTGAATTTATAGTTAAGGAAGGTAATCCTTCACTTAACCCATCAAGACCTGAAGCAGTTGATGATTCTATTGCTCTATCTTATCTTTACATTCCTGCTTACACAACTAATAGTTCTGATGTAAGAGTTGTACCTGTTGATAATAAGCGTTATACAATGCGTGATATCGGCAAGTTAGAGAAACGTGTTGAGAGATTAGAATACTATACACTTCTTAGTGTCCTTGAGCAACAAGCATTAAATATGCAGATTAAGGATGAAGTGGGACTTGAAAGATACAAGAGTGGATTTGTTGTAGATAATTTCGAGACTCATAAGGTAGGTAACCTTAAGTCTATTGATTATAAGTGTGCTATTGATACAAAACAATCTGTATTGAGATCTCAATCAAGAGAAGATTCATTTGATTTAGAAGAAGTCAATACAAAAGAAGATGAAAGAGTCGTTGCTGGTTACCAAAGAACTGGTGATGTTATTACTCTTCCATACACAGAACTTAAGTTGCTTGATAACCCATTTGCAACTAAGACTATTAACCCAAATCCATTTGTGGTTATTCAGTATGTTGGAGATGCATCTCTTGATGCACCAGTAGATTCTTGGTATGAGAATACTGATTCACCATTGATCTCTGATAACAATACTCAACTCTATACTATTTTCTTGGCGAAGAATAATATTAGAGAAGCATATTCAAGTATTCATAACAGTTATGCTGTTAACTGGGTTGGATCTAATCAGAACTTCTTTAACATTGGACCTCTTTCTGATATCAATTCAGATCAGGTAACATCTTCTGTTAAAATTGCTAATGTAGCAAGTTCCTCTAATATCAGTCCACAGAATAATGAGACTGGTAAAGGTATTCAAACTAAAGTTATTGGTGAAACTGCTGTTGCAACATCACTTAAACAATTTGCTAGATCAAAAGCAGTTAAGTTTACTATTCGTAGAATGAAACCTAATACTAAGATCTACCCATTTATGGAAGGTAGAGATATTAGTAGGTGGACTAATCCTGATCTTAGATTTACAGGTATTCCTGGTAATTCTTTATCCACATTTGGTGGTTCTATAGTTACTGATGGTAGTGGTAATGCTAGTGGTCTTATTGTTATTCCAAATGGATATGCCCCAGTAGAAGGAAGTACATGGAATAATTATTTGTACAATACTGTTTATGATACTACATCTGAAGAATTACAATTTACTGTAGGTGAAAAGACTCTCAGATTTACTTCAAGTTCTACTGATGAGAATAAGGATAATGTAGAAACATTTACAGAACTTAAGTATTATCCTACTGGAGTTCTACCTGCTAATATTAGCAGTATTGTTTCAACACTTCCTGCTTACTTGAAGGCAAATGAAGGTAAACAGATCGTTGATCTTGATACAAGTACACAGAAGAAACCAAGTCCATTAACTCAAACCTTTAAGGTTGAGAATCTTGATGGTGGTTGTTTTGTTACTGGATTGAGTTTGTATTTCAATAAGAAAGCATCTAAGATTCCTATTAGAACATACCTTACAAATACAGTAAGTGGTAAACCAGGTAGTTATGTTATTCCTGGTAGTGAGAATACACTTTCACCTGAAACATATCTGAAGATATATGTTTCTCAAGAAACTACTATTGAAATTGGCGAAAGTGTAACTGGTCTTGTTTCAGGTGCATCTGGTCCTGTCTATAAGATATTTGATAAGACTGGTATTGAAGTACTTCCTGGAAATGCTAATAAAATCCCAGTTGCTCCAGATCAGGTATACACCTTAGTACTTTCTAATAATAATGGTACTTCTTTCCAACAAGCAGAAACTCTTACTATACCTTCTCTAACACTTGCAAACAATACTAATAATACAAATATCACAGTTACTATTGCTAAGGATTCTGGTAGGGTAACAGATCTGAAAGTTATTGGTGCTGGTTCAAGTTATGATACTGCATCTATGACCATTGAGAGTCCACAACTTCCAGGTGGTACAACTGCTACTGGATCACTTGGACTATCTGATGGTAAACTTTATAATTCTGATGTTTCTATCGCTGGTTCTGGATATACTAGTGCTCCTTCTATTGTTATTAGTGGTACAGGAACTGGTAATAATGGAGCAGCAGTTAAAGCAGTTGTTACTATTGATACTCCAGGTGTAAGAATGGGAGTAGCAACTAATCTTGCTACAGACACTAGTGGTAGTGTAGCAACTTACTTTAAGTTTGATTACCCAGTTTATTTGCAAAATGATACGGAATATGCTTTCGTTGTTGAAACAGATTCTGTTGATTATGAAATATGGGCATCTGAAGTTGGAGAATCATCTGGTTCTGGTACTGTAACTGTACAACCTGGACTTGGGTCTGTATACAGATCACAGAATGTTGATAGTTGGACAGAGAATCTTAAAGAGGATATCAAATTCCAATTGAATAGAGCAGAATTTGATGTTTCTAGATCAGGTAGTCTATTACTTACTAATAAACCAGTAGGATATGAGAAGATGTATGCTTCTTCTATTCGTACAAGTAGTGAGTCTAGTAGTAGTGGTACATTAAAGAGATTTAGAGGAAATAATACTTATGTGGAAATAACACATAGAGATCATGGATTTGAAGATGGAGGTAAGTCCTTTGTATTCTTTAAAGATATGATTGAAGTTGGTGGTGTTAGTGCTTCTTCTTTGAATACAAGATTGTTCCCTGTTGAGAATTGTGGTATTGATACATTTAATATTGTATCTCCCACACAAGCATCTTCTAATGCTATTGGTGGTACATCTGCTGGATTGGTTGCAACTAACAGAAAGTATGAAAAATTATATGCTGATATAGGTTACATTTCATTCCCACAAACATCTATTAATTCTTCAGTTAAAACAACTAATGTTATTCCTGTGGATAGTGGATCTGTTAATTATGTTTCATATGCACAGTCTGATTATGAGAAGACATTTATTGGTCAAGAACATTTCTTCATTAATCAAAAGGTCGTAGCATCTAGGATTAATGAATTGAGGAATGATATTTCTAATTCTTTGATCTATAAATTAGATCTTGAATCTACTTCTACAACATTATCTCCTTTGGTTGATTTAAGGACTAGTTCTGTTAAAACAATCTCTAACAGAATAGAGAATCCTACTGGAAAGGAATCTAGGTATGGTAGACAGAATCAGAAGATTAGAATGTATAAGATCTTTACATTTGTTATCACTGGTCATAGTGGAACTGATATTACAGTTGGTCAAAGTGTAGATTCTACAACTAATACAACCACATCTGAAATTGCTGGATTGCAAGGAGGAAACGGTAAGGTTCTTGCTTGGGATGGTTCAACTAGCACAGTAACCATTAAGTTATTGAATAATGGTCAGTTTAAAGCAACCGAGGCATTGACCTTTAGTTCACAGACAACATTGACTGGTGTTACTATAACAAATGCTGGTTCAACTGAAGTAGTACCATCATTTACAGTTAATACAACACTTAATGCATATAATAGCAATGAGAATGCATCTATAACAGACGATGAATTATATCTTGATAAGATAAGTGGTATTATTGTTGATTGGGATGCTAAGGATCAGGAATTGGTCATCTTTAATAACAAACAACCTATTAACAATGACTTTACATCTAAAGTGACTGGTGGATCTGCATATGCTAGGGCAGCAACACCTTCTGATCAGGTAGCGGATGTATTCAGAGTTGGTGACTTCCTTCAGTATGTTGGTCAAGCAGCAAATACTTCTGATTGGTGGGAAGTTAATTCTATTGAATATCAAGATGGTATTGGATATGTGTCTGAAGATTCTTCTAAGAATACTTCTGGAGTATCTAAGTATGTTACCAAAGAAATTGCTTTAGATAATGCTGGTACATCTATTGATGTTAAGATCACTGCTAATGTGAGAAACATCAGTGATATCAAGGTTCTTTACAAATATAAAGAGGAATCAAGTGAAAATAACTTTGATGATATTGAGTGGAAGTACTTTAATGTAGATGGTAAATCTGATATAGAATTATCTGCATCTGCTGAAAATGAGATTTCTGGTCTATTTGAAAAACAGGAGTCATATCAAGAGATTCCATTTAGTGTTTCTAATTTACCTGAATTTACTTCGTTTGCTGTTAAGGTTGTTATGAATTCGGATAACCCATCATACGTACCTAAGTTACAAGACCTAAGAGCAGTAGCATCCTTCTAATGAATATAAAAGTACAAGGTGAGGATAGTCTTTATAGAGACTCAAATACAGGTGCTATAATCAATAGTGATACCAAGACATTTCAAGCGATAAGAACAGCACGTGCTAAGTCTGGTAGGACTGATAGAGAGATAGAAGAACTTAAATCTGAGATAGAAGTTTTGAAATCTATGATACGTGGTATGCAAAGATAGATTATCTGTGCTATAATAAATAAGTAAGATCGATCTTTACAATTATGGCAATGGATACTGGAACCTTGAAAGAGGAATTTGAAAAACAACTGACTGATGCGAACCAAAAGATCGCTAAGGCAGAAGCAGAGTTGGTTAGACTCAGAGAGTATAGAACAAAACTAGTTGGTGGACTAGAAACAATTGGATTGCTAGATGGTACTCTTGAGGAAGCACCACCACTAGAGGGACCACCTTCTACTGAGGACAAACCAGTCGCTACTCCTCCTAATCCACCTTCAACCTAACAAACTTCCCCCTCGCTAAATAGTGAGGGGTTCTTTATATGTAAGATGGCAGCTATTCCGATTAACCTAATATGTGAAAAAGGAACGGACTTTAGTGCGACCTTTAATATTCAGAATGAAGCAAACACAACCCCGTTAAATCTTACTGGTTATAGTGCTGTAGCAAAAATCAAGAAGAGTTATACTTCATCTACTTCTACAGATTTTACAGTTGACTTTCCAGATAGATATAATGGACAACTTTCTATTAGTCTAGGTAATGCTGCTTCAGCACTCTTAGATGCTAGAAGGTATGTTTATGATATTCTTTTGACTGCACCATCTGGTAGTAAGTCACGAGTAATAGAAGGAATACTTGAAGTAACACCTGGGGTTTCATAATGCCTACGTATAACGTATCGGTACAATCTCAAAACTATAGCGTAGTTTCTGAAGCTCAGAAAAAGTATGCTGTAGGTGTTAACTATGATATTCCAGCTAAATACTTACAGAACAATAACCTTGTTCTTGATAGTATCACAACTTCATTTAATGGAGTAAAGCAGACATTTGACTTATCTGATAATGGTACTGCATATACACCCACTGATGAAGCACAATTAATTGTTTCCATTAACGGTCAGATACAACACCCAGGTATCGATTATTCTGTTAGTGGTACACAAATAACATTTGGTGTAGCACCAAATCTAGGTGATACTGGTTTCATTGTTGCGATGGCAACAACTGCTGATCTTACTAGAACAGTTAACTTTGTTTATAGTAGTGGATCAGTCGATATGAACACGGGACCTAAGGCAGAATTGGGAATTGATGTTACTGGACAGATTCAGTCGTGGACACTAACTGCTGATGCTGTTGGTGTTATTATCCTAGATGTACAAAAATGTACATTCAATGATTTCCCTAACTTCCAAACTATCTGTGGTGGTGATAAACCACAGATAAGTGGTAACCTTAAAGCATTCAGCGATACCATACCTTTATGGGATACAAACATAATTGCTGGAGATATGCTTAGAGTTAGGGTTGACCAAGTAAACGCTATCAGGAGATTCATGCTATCCCTGAAAGTTTTCCTATGATAAATAATCAGTGGGACGATTATTTTATAAATAAACGTAAGCAAGCAACACAACGATTTTTGGAGACAAATTAAATGGCACTGCTAGTACCTAATATTGGCGAATTGGAGTCACTTCGTTATCTCGTGAACCAGAACAACTTTGTTTTGGATCGTGAGGACAATGCACCAAGGGATCTAATTTTAAAGTTATATACGAGTGACACCACTCCAGCAGAGGGAGATGTCCCATCTGCGACTGCATATTTTGAACCATATGCTGATGGTAATACTAACGGTTACGGTACTGCACCTAACACAGATTACCCTTCTTGTGTAAACAATCGTACAGAAGCAAGATACGATTACACAGGTCAGTATGGTATCCTCCTAAATGGTGGTCAGTGGAAAATCAATCAAGACTCTACTGCTAACGTTGTAACTACTGCTACATACCCAGAACAGACTTTCACATTTAGTGCTGCTGCTGGTAATGTATACGGTTACTATATCGTAAGAGCAAACAATATGCCTGTTGCCGTTCATGGTGTTGCTGATGCTGCTTCAGGTGCTGCTGCTACTACCCTAACAAAGGGTGATGCTTCTAATGTGTGTATTGGAGTTATTGGTAACGACTATATCACACTTCCTAATGTCGCCAACATTATGGACAACATCACACTTGGAATGACTATCTCAGGAAACAGTGCTGTTCCTGGTAGTACAGTTGTTGGTGGTATTGATCGTGCTACACGCCGTGTCTACATGGTAGATGCTTCAAACGTTGCTGTTGCTCTAACTGATAACATTCAGGGTGCTACTGACCCAAGTATTACACTTGACTATACAGTTGCAACTGCTACTGCTGCTCATGGTTTACAACCAGGCGATGTTATTTACATAGCACGTGGATCTTCTAACACCACAACTACTGAAAATACATACACTATCTTCAGTACTCCTTCAAACACAACATTTACTACAACTCCTGCATTGGATGGAACTGGTAACCTAACTCTTTACAGCAGCATAATGTTCGCTGAAAGATTTACAAACGGTCCATACCCAATTCAGAACAACGGTGACCAAATTAAGGTTACATTGAACATCAGCCTTGACTGATCACTAATACTATTAAGTATATTCAGAAGGGGGTTGGAGGTATTCAACCCCTTTTTATTGTTTGTAATAGATGAGCATCTACACTTACGACAATACAACTATTTCACTATATTCAACTGAAAGTTACGGTGATGTTACCGTACTTAATGTTCAGGATGATTATGGTTCGATTGGTGATGCTCCAACAAATTTAGAAGCAGAAAGTAATTTAAGTCAAGATAGTTATGGAGAAGTCTCCATATCAGCAGATAACTACCCATTCGGAACAGCAACTATATCTGGTGGAATATCATCCGAGAGTTTAAGTAAGGGTAATTATGTTGCTGATGGAACTGCTTACCTTGCCTCTACCGCC
>MDSY01113962.1_pt1 | contig 25302 bp, 31 predicted proteins | sample 811131 | NCBI WGS metagenome assembly MDSY01 (sample SAMN05326643, study PRJNA326480) | marine metagenome | isolation source: seawater | place: Atlantic Ocean: South West | collected 2010
AACAAAGACAAATACACTATTTTATGTAATAATAATGGTTGTTATGAGATTCCATTAGAAAAAAAATATGAAACGTGTTGTACAGATTCTACTTCAAACGCTCTTCACAAAGAAATAAATAAAATTTATTCTTTTTAGATAAAAAACTTGTTAATAATGCAAAAACATTTATTCACAAGTGCAATCAAATTGCTTAGCGTTATTTGCATCATTTCTTTCATTCCAATTTAATGGCATATCATTACACATTCGTCCTTTATGAGGAACGCGATTTGCACGTTGAGATGTTCCTGTACAAACTGCAAACGTTGGGCAATTGGTTACATTTTTTTCCATATGTAATATTTGTTGTTTGTTTGCAGGAGTGATTCTATGATAACGTATGCTGGTGCTGGTTATCTCATTTTCTAATTGAAATTGTTTAAATTCACGCAATCTACTAGGTTCCATAATAGGTTGCTCTGCGGCATCTAACTTCAATACATTGGCTACTCGCTTTCTTCTTAAATAATCACTTTGAGACATTATATATTTACTTGATATAAATATATATTTTAAAAATAAATACTTTTAAATCACGCACTGAAATACAAACAATTTACTTGGTTCTTCATTTCTTCTAAATCGGCTTCTCTATTACCCCAACTATAACTAATACTGCGATGATTCCTATAAGCAAAATAACATCTTTCATTTGTATAGTCCTTCAATTTACAATTACTTAAGTTATCTAAACAGAAACTGGGTTTTGTATTGTATATTTTTTCTGTATTAATATTTGTATTTTCTTTAATAAAAATGGCTATACTTACATCGTCAATAATCGAAAACTTTATTTTTTCCTTTTCGCTTAACATTTTTTCTATAATATCTATTGAACATACGATCAAACTACCTTGTGCAAAAGGTGTGTGAAAATAGGTTTCATCAACAATACCAAATGACGGATCAGTCCATTCTAATTCCAATATTCTTCCACCCGTATATAATTCATCTTTATTAGCCGAAAGAAAATATTCATTGACTTTTTCAAAATCTAATATAGTCGAAGCATTTGTTCTTATTACATAATCATATTTTTTCTTGGGTATAGCATATTCCAAGGCACATATTGTTTTCCATAATATATTATTGTAAGTTTCCTGTCCTTTAACAAATAAAACATCATTTTCTAGTTTTATTTCTTCTTCAATATCAGGATTCATCTGTACGATATAACTAGTAATATTTGAATAAGAGTGAATATATTTTCGTTGTACCTCAATCATTTGATTATATAACGGATCATCATTATGTATAATCAATATCAATATATTCATATTATAAAAATACAGATCTATTTATTTGTTTTTTTATAAAATATTTTTTTGTGTTTCATCTTCTATTGTGTTTTTTGTAATTTGAAATGTTATAAATCCTATTAGTAAACCTAATATAGTGCCTACTAATAATTGATTCAATGTGTGCTTTCTATAATTCCAACGTTGAAACACAGTTAAAAGTAATATACAACAATGGAAAAATAACATAAACAAATTTTTTTGCACAAAATATAAATAAGCTAAAGAAAAAGCCACTGATTGTGCATGTCCCGATGGCATTCCATATATATCTTTTATTCCTCCTAAATTAAATATATTCACTGTTTCTATTTCAACACCATTTAAAGGTCTTGGTTCTTTATACGTGTGTTTAATGGCCTTATTTACAATAGAATTCATAAATAGAGATGCGAAATAACCAATTAAATATGGTGGTTGAATCCACAAAGCATATATATTAGACATCATCGCGATTATAGGACCCATATAACCAATCCAATCCAAATGTATGTTTGATGAATGTATTGTTTGCATATAACATAATGGGGATAATTTGTTATGCCGAATTTTTTATTTTGAAGGTTCTAATTTATTCAATTGTTCACATACTAAAGAAAAAGACCAATTTGCGTTATTCAAATCTAAAGGATTTCCTTTATCTGTAATTAATCGTATTCCCATTCTTTGAATATTCACTGGACCAAAATAAACACGTTCTTGATTTTGCAATGTACCACCAAACTCTACATAAGATGCACCTGCCGCTAAATTACTAGCCTTTATTGGTATTAAACCAAATACATCGGTTGCAAATGGACCTCGTCCATAACTACTGGCTGTAATTGAACTACCAATAGATAAATTAGTATTTTTAGAATTTGCTATTTCATTTGCCGCATATATTTGTTTTTCTGTTAGTCCTGCAGTATTATTATATACTAATTCACCAGTCGTAGGATCGCAAAAATACTCTGATCTTTTAGCGTATGATGGTAAAGGTAGACCAGTATCAGCACCCGTTACAGTAACTAAACCATCATTCAAACGATTTTGATTAAAGTCGTCCAAACAAATTAAAAAATAATTATATAAACTTGTTGATGCACCAGTATCACCAGTAATAATCGCTACACTTGTAGTTTCATCATAATATACTGATAAATCATAAGCAGTAAATTCACGGAAACCCAAAATCCAACCTACCGTACTATCCCATGTGGTATTTTGAGCACTATTTGCACCACTAAAACATTGAATAAAACTAACTTCATCATAAAAAACTACATTAAAATCATTTGCACTATAATTACGAGTTAAATTAATTTTAAGTTTTACATATTCATTATCATTTTTTGTAACTAACGAAATACTTGTACCGGTTAGTTGAGTAGTGGTGGATATAACATTATTGATAGATGAATTTATCGTTTCAATTAAATAATCTGTTGAGTATACACCTGTTGGAATTGTGATTGTCAAATTGTTTTCATTGTTTGGACTTGCTACTCCATTTTCATAAGCAATAATTGAAAAACTATCATTTATACCTGCTTCAATTACTAATGTGTTCGATGCAGCGATTACATCCGAAGCTGTTAATAATACATCACCCGTAGATCTAATTGTTGCTATTGCAATTCCATTTTCATTGTTAATATTATAATCAATATCAGGTATAGCATAATTCATTGAAAAAGAAGTATCTACCATCTGTGAATCAATAAATAAATTATTTTTCCATGTTGCTTCTTCGTCATTTTCAGCACTTTCAACAATCTGTGGATCGAAAAATTGTACACTATAATTTCTTGTAATTAACTTTTTAGTTACTTTTGTTGTAAACGTAAGTTGAAACACACCATCTATAATCTCTCGCGTATTGATTGCTGTTCCTGAAAATATATTTTTATTTGAAATAGGATCAATATAATTAGCAAAACGATCATTAATTACACCCTGTAATTGTGGATAGTTATCAAATGTTATACTGTCAGAATTGTCTGCTAATGTAATTATGTAGGTCACGTCATCTTTATTTCCATTTGTGCCGTTGTTTTTAGGTTTTATTTTACAAATAATTTGATCTCCACTTGTAATTATTGCTCCTGAATTTGCTTTTGCATAATGCGGACTTGTTAAATCATCTAATATATATCCATTAGTTTCAAAGTACGAGTTATCATAAGGCGTTGAATTAACGCCACTACTGTCTTGTAAAACAATTGTACCTGTTGTAAATATACTATCCGTTAAATCGATTTCATATAACTCTTCTGTAAATGTTTTATCAATATCCACATACATATTCATTTTATTATCTCTTATAAACACGTATGTTCCTGTAGGATACGTATTTTGAGTACTATCAAAGGTATAATCACTTGTAGGAGCATTCAGTTCACCATTTCCACTAGCATCAGCTATTCTTATGCCTTCGTTCATGGCGTTAATGTATTCTCCAATTGTGTAACCTTGTGTATCTGCAGCGGAATTTGCAATAGAAAATGAAAAGTTATTCAAACCATTATCAAAATTTTCTTCAATGCAATTAAATTCTACATAAGGATTATTGAGAATCTTATATCTATCACTTTGTTTTAAAGGAGACAATTCAGAATATATTTCATCTAATTCGTTTGAAGATGAGTCAAAGCGAAAACATGAATTTTCTCCAAACCATATTGTTTGGTCATCAGGAAAAATTACTACTGTTTTTGATTTAATTGTTTGATTCATAATTGTTCTACTAAATTTTATTTTTAATTCCATATAAGAATCGATAGCAGCGAATAAATTATTATTTGTATCAGTATTTTTTCTTTGCAAATAAGAATCATAAAAGTCGTCACTGTTCTGTATTTGCGTATTTAAATCATTTATTAGTTCTTCGCGAGTATATGTTCCATTTGACAACGAAAAATTTATCGTTCTTTCTACATCTATTATTGAATTTGTTGCAGAATAAGGAAATGATCCATAATATTGTATAATAGTAAAGTAATTGTTATTTTCGTTAATTGTAAACTGTTCACTACTATCTACATTTAAATTTGTATTTTCTAATGCATATTGACCATAAAGCGGACTGCGTAAAACGTTTAAATAATAATTGTTTGTTTGAAAACCCAAATAAGAAGGTATAGTTTTGTTTCTACTTGCATCTTCTTGATATGGACTTTCCCATGTAGGAAAGTTTATGTAAAAACTCCCTTCTGTATATTGCTTTGTTATATTTGCATTAAATTTGCATAAAGAAGTAAATCGATTATAACTGAAAGCACTACCACTTAAATCAGAATCTATATTTGGATTTACAACACTAATTGCTGTATTAAGCGTATCTACTAACTCATCTGGTTTGTAATTACCTGCCTCTATTTCTAATTTTATATCGTGTGTATCATTATCAATTCCTGGCGTGCGTCCTTTAATGTATACTAAATTACTTCCAAAACTTTTTCCAATAGTATACCAAGTATTCGGAATTTGTACAGAATATAATTTTAACGATACTACATCTTTCAAGGGTTCAGACAAATTTACTACAAAATTTGTGGAAAAGGTATTTTTATCAGGTCTATATTGGCTATCAATACTTACTACTCTTTTTATAGTTTGTTTCAAAATTGGATTTAATATTCCTTTTGAATAGGGTAATTCTTTTGTATAAATTACTGGTGGTTCTTTCTCATTCTTTTTTTCATCTGGCTTTTCAGTATTTTTCTTTGCTAAAGTATCTTCATTAGAAAAAGTATTTTTTAAACTTTCATTATCTTGCGATTTTAGAATTGTATTTAGATTTGTAAATCCTTCTTGGTTTTCGGGTTCTTTTTCATATTCTTCTTTTTCTTCTTCATAATTATCTTCTTCCTCTTGAAAAAAGTAATCATAAATGTCTTCGAAAAACGCAACTAATTTTTTACTTGCTCTAGTACCCGCCTTTTGATATTTATGAATCATAAATAATATTTTTGCCTCTAATTCTCTGTCAGTAGGGTTATTAACATCTAATATATCATACAATTCTTCTTCTGTATATTCCTCAATATTATATAATTGTTCTTTTTTTTCCATTTCTTTATAATAACATCATAAACATTTTATGTAGATTCGTAAAAAAATAACATTTATTTCAAATTATTTAGTTTTCCATCCTTAACTTAAACATATCACAAATAAATTTTATTATATCTAATACATTTCTACAATTGTAAAGCATTTCTATTGGAAATGATTTTAAACCTTGTCCTCGTTTCATATGCTTATTTCCTTTAAAACATAGAATATCAAAGGCTTGCATTAGTTCTTCTTCTTTGTTATTCATGCTTTTTCTGCTAATATAGTGCTTACCTTTGAAAACATATCTATTATAATTACCATCACTATACACTGAATATTTATTCACTATTGGATGATTACGAATCATGCCGATACCTTCTATTTTATTCATTTCGTTATTCATTTCAAGTACAAATACAACAGCATCATTTGGTATTTTTTTTGTAATTGGATCAGGACTACAATAAATACACCCTATATTATTTTTTTCTTTATATTTTCTGTTTTCTGTCAATGTACTATTTGTAAATCGACTTGTTAATAAAAACTGTTTCATTTCTTTTTGAAATAACTTTATTCTTTGTTTTTTTGTATCCTCAATTTCCATGATTTGTATTAAATTTATTCATATAAAATTTAATATTTTTAATATCAATTTTTATGTTTGCTTTTTGATTTCTTTTTATATCCTCAAATTAATGGAAGAAGCAAATAGTTCTTCGAGTGACCCCTCTTCAGTCCATATCAAAATAAATAATATATCTGCCAAAAATGATGAAAATATTATTGATAACATACAAACCGAAGATTCTTTATTAAACGATATTTACAGTACTGAAAACAATTATTTATCTGGATACGATAGTCCAATTACTATGTCTTTATATGGAAGCAATAGTAATCCAAATAGTCAATATAATAGTGATAATGAAGATAATTTACAAATAAATGATTCCTCTTACAACTCATTTACTTATGATAAAAAAACTTTATCTTTAGAAGATATTTCTAATATGACGCAATTAAATTTATTGAATGTAATACAAGAATCAAATAAAAAGAAAAAATACAAAAAACTTTCCTTACTTGATATTGAACGATCTGTTGAAAAATATTATATACCAAGTTCACATAACAAATATATAACTGAAATTGATTTTTTAACAACTTATATGAAAGGTCAAAAAAACTTATATACTCAAGCAAAAAACAATACTCAATGGAAACTTAATTGTTTAATGATGCCTTCTTTATTGTTAACTTGCGGTATCAGTATTGCCAATCCTTTTATTGGTTGTGATAATGATTTTCATTTAGCTCTTCTTTCTGGTTTAAACGCAATGGTTGCTCTTTTTTTATCTATTATTAATTATTTAAAGTTAGAGTCTTCCACGCAAATCTATTTTTTTATGGCAAATCAATATGATAAATACGAAACTATTTTAGAAATGACAAACAGTAAACTTATGCTATTAGAAAATGAACATGAAAAAAAATCGTTGGTTTTAGATCGAATCAATGATATTGAAGAAAAAATTGTAGAAATGAAAGAATCAAATCCAATATTGATTCCTGAATCCATTAAATTTATTTTTCCAATTATTTCTCATGTTAATATTTTTTCATTCATAAAAAGAGTACAAAATCATCGCCAATCCTTATTACACGAAATGAAGAATATTAAAAATGAGTTGCGCTACATTGAATATAAATGGAAATTTGATAAATGTGAAAAATCTCTCGAACGTGAAAAAAGTCGTTATGATTATTTGCATAAAATTAAAGGTGAATTAAAAAATGAAATAAATGAATTTAAATGTATTTTTTGTCATTTAGACGAAATATTTAGTACCGAAATACGTAATGCTGAAAATCAACTAAATAAATATGGTGCATGGTTTCTTTGCTTTTGGAAATATGCAAATAACAAACAAAATTTGCAAGCAAATCATCCATTAATTCATAAATATTTTCATTTTATTTTTGAGGATGAGTAAGAAATATTTTCCAATACCAAGGCATTTGATAAACATATTTGATACATTGGTTTTCTGAAAAGTATCTTTTAATATTACAAAATAATTCATCATTTGTATAATGTAATTTAATCAATACACGCTTAAAAGAAGAATCATTTTTTAAAGGAATTTCTATAATTTTATCTATATTCCCTAATTCTAAATCTATTAGTCTACTCCGTATAAATTGTTTTGTAGTATTTACACTAATTCTAGGTATACATAAACACAGTTGCTTGTTTTTCATTTTTTATTTATTCTTTTATTCATATTATGAAATTCAATTTTATAATATGACAATAACTCACAATGTGAGTTGCTACCTCGTGTAATTTTTACGACATTAATTATAAGAAAAAAAAATATAAAGTATAGAATAATAAAATCCTTGTTTATTTATATTTTCATTTTATGATGTTACGAGGTAGTATTATTTGTATTTTATTTTTATATCCTTTATGTTTAAAATTTCAAAAACAATTGTCACTTTCATAATATATGCAACCCGATTTAGATAGTATACTTCCTTTAGAAAATGAATTAAATAAACAATGGGATGAAGAACGCCGTCTTCTTAATAGTCATGACGCAATTCAAGAAGAACCTATGCAATCTATTCAAGCAAAATTTTTTTATTTGAATACACATCAATATATTGAAAATATTATTTGTGAACCAATTTCGTTACAAATAACAGAAAATGGTTCGATTTTAACAAAAGAAAAATTAATTCAAATTATTGAACAAAAAAAAATTAAAACTAAACAATCAAAATATCAGTTTTTAGATCTAATTTTATGTAATTTTGACACACCAGCATCAACTATTTATTCTTTTTCCAAAACAAAAGACATTCGAAATATTATTTCGAATCATATCAAAAAATTAAATCCATTAGAAGATATTTTTATTGGGTCTTCTATTTTTCCATTTCATCAAATCAATAATTTATGTTTCTTCTTTGAAGAACATAATGTAGAAAATGAAACTATCATTTTAAAATCTATTTTAAAAGATAATACAAAAAAACAATCAAAACATACAAAAAAAGTACGTATTGTTTTACAACCAAAAAAAGAAATTAAAAATGTTCATAAAACAAAATTAACTAAAAAACGTAGATCAAATCTTTCCTAATCTGTGAAATAAAAAGGATATAAAACTTTTTATTTTACAATTATTAATGTCAGAATCTATTTCGCAAGATTTGCATTATTATTTTCAAGAAAAAATAATATGGATTTATTTTCAATTAAGTAGAAAAAAATCATTTTCTAGCAAACTTCATTTAGAACTTCATTGTAAACTCTTTTTACGTACTTTGCAAAATTTAATTGAAAATAATAATTCAGAATGGCTAGTTTATTTAGATTTATTTGCTCGTTGCATATGTTATTGTCGTGACTCTTATATTGGTTTAGGAGAAAGAGAATTATTTTATATTCTTATTTATACATTGCACGAGTATTTTCCACGTGTAGCTACTTATTTACTTTGTTTAATAATTAATAAACCAAACGCAAAAGATAATCGTTTAATTGGTTGTTGGAAAGATATACCAAACTTATGTCAATATATTTATCTTTCTTCTTCTCTAAGAGATAAACATCCTCTCATTAGTTTTTGTATTATTCTTATGAATGATCAGTTGAAAAATGATTTACATACATGGAAATATTCCGAACACAGTTATAATAAATTTTATATATCCAATTTATGTAAACATCTGCCTAGAGAAAAGTCTAGATTTGATTGGTTATATACTTTGTTGGTTACTCATTGGACCAATATCCATAAACCTTATATATTGAATACTCCTAAAAATTTACATTCATATGATAAGGCTTTATCCAAATGTAAAAGAATGTATCGTAAAATTATTTCTACTTTACATAAAAGTTGTTCTTCCACCTCTTTTTTAATGTCTCATAAAAATCAATATAATTTATCTAAATTCCAGCACTTTGATCATAAAGAAATTTCAATACATGATTATGTAAATCACAAATTATTTTTTCATCAAAATAAATATAACGATCCAGAAAAAACTATTTTTCAAGAAACCTATCATGATTATATGCAAAACTGGATACAAGGTAAAACTCAAAAACAAATTCCTGAATTTATTCTTGGTCATAATCATACAAATTTGTCGATTCATTATCTTGTCAAACGTGCCATTTATTTTTATAAATCAGAATGTATTAATAATGAAAAAGAGTTGCAATTCATAAATTCTTATTGGTTATCTTTATTTAAAGATAAAATAAAAGTTGATTATTTTCTTCCACTTTTAGATGTTAGTAATACGTTAGATAACGATTCGTTTTGTGCTTCTCTTGGTGCAGCTATGTATGCTAGTAGAATAAGTAAACTAGACAATTGTTTGGTTGCTGTTGACAAAATACCAACGTGGATTTCTATTCCTACACATCTGTCATTTTACGAACAAATTTGCTACATAATGGAAAATATATATAATTTACAAAATAATGAATGTAATTATTCTCGAGCCATTCAACTAGTTATTCATACATTAAAAGAAACAAATGTGACAAATCATTTTATTGAAAATATAAAACTATTCTTTTTTACAAGTTCCTCTGTTGTTATATCTGAAAAAGAAATAGAAGAACTTTTTAAAAGTAATGGATTTTCTTGTTTTTCAAAACTTATTTATTGGAATTTTTCGCAAGAAACAATATTAAATCTTCCTTGTGGAATAACTAGTAAACATTCGCTTCTTTTTTCTGGCTATTCTCTTTCTCCTTTTTTTGAAATTTTTAAACAATCTTTTATTGATAATGATACCTTTTCTTTTACGCAAAATATTTTGAATCATAAAAGATATTTACCGTTATCTCATTTTCTATTAGAATCTTTTTGATCTTGCAATTTTTTAAAGGTTTCGTTCATTTTTTCTATTGAATCAAATAATGTCTGTCTTCTTTGTTTAAAACTTACAGGATTTCTAAAAAATGTTTTTAATATTGATTTTGTTGTATTATATTCTGACTTTGGAATTTGTTGCATAGTTTCTTTTAATATTTCTACTATCTTTGTAGTATTCGCTCTTGTATCTGGAGTATTCAGTACGTTCTTTTTTAGTAATTCTTTGAAATTACATAAATATTGTACTTGTTCCTCACATTCTTTCAATTGCAAATTATTAAAAAATTCTAAATAACAAATGCATAAACCATACATATCCCATGTATTCGCATTTTCAATTAATTTGTTTATTATTTGTTTCCACATGACGGTATTGATTTCATTTTCGTTATTTAAATTACATATTTTTTTTAAATAGCTAAAATGAGTCTGTTTCATTGTATCTTTTTCTTGTGTTGTCAGTAATTTATCCAAACCTATATTTTTATCAAAATAAATATTTGTGCATTCTTTTATTTGTTCTAAATTGACAGGCAAATCTTTTATTTCTTTGGTTTTCAAATCAATTAAAATTCTTTCTAATGCATAATTAATTACATATATGTCAAAACACCAATAAGAATATTCAGGCTCGTCCGCAAAAAAAACTAAATCTAAGTTTGCATGATTTTCTAATAACTCTTTCTTATCAAAAGATAATCCAAAATCAATGATCATAGGATTATTTTTTTCATTGATCATAATATTGTTTGTTTTTACATCCATATGTATAATATTATGTTCTTCATTTAAAATGCGATATTTGTTTGCTATTTCTATGAAAATATTCATAAATTTACTAGAAAATATTTCTACATTTTTCTTATTTTCAAGCAAATCTAAAAAATAATTACCAAGTTGTTTTTTACCAACATATTGTATTTTGTTCATTTGAAAAGTCAATGGTTGATTTTTATTTTTATAATTTTTAATAAAATTACATTTATTTATTTCTGTTGATTCGATTTTACTTATGTCTACATCGCACGATTCTATAATTGGTGCAAAATGTTCTTGATAATTTGGTATAGTCATAATTTTCTTACCCATAGTAATTTCATTTTCTGATGTTTCATTTTTTTCTTGAATTTTACTAATTGTATTTGTTTCATCAACCATGCCATCACATGTTAATCCTTTTTTAAATATACAACCATAAGTTCCTTGACTTATTAGTTTTATTTTTTTATAATCTTCACTATCTATTTTCTCCATTTATATTCTATATATATACATTACAAATAAGATTTCTTTTAACATTTTTCATATGTAATATGTTGAAAAGTAATATTGTTTTTGCTAGTCTTTACATCACTTTTTTCTAGTATAGAATAAAAGTTCGTTATCAATTCTTGATTTGTAAATGGATTTTTTGCATCTCCTTCTTCTTCACTATGAATTTCAGTAATATGGATCTTTTGATAATCTGGAAAAAATTCTTTATAAATCTGTGTTCCTCCAATAACAAAAATTTTTTTTTTCGAATCTTCTTCTTTTAGTTTTTGTAAGGCCACTGGTAATTCATCTAAATTTCTAAATAACAAATTACTATGCTGCTCTTCTAAATGTAAATATTTTTCAGATTCTCTAGTTAAAACAATATTTGTTCTTTTAGGTAAAGGACCTTTGGGAAAGGATTCAAATGTCTTCCTGCCCATAATAATAATATGACCCTGTGTTTTTTGTCTAAAATATTGCAAATCTTCTGGAACATACCATGGTATTTTGTTATTTACACCAATTATATTTTTTTTATTTACTGCGATTATTGCTTCCATTATTTTTATTGTAAATTTGTTTTTATTTTTCTTCAATTAATATATTTAAAGGTTTTCTTATTATAATATTTGTGAAATACTTTCACACGTTTTATACTTTACTAAGGTGTCAGTGGTTTAATGGTAAAATCTCTGCTTGCCAAGCAGATGCTCCGGGTTCGATTCCCGGCTGACGCAAAAAAATATATAAATAAAAAAATTGTATTTATTTATATAATGGAAAGTCCTTTTTCTCAATCTAGTGGCATCTCTTTTTATTTAGAACCCATTTTAAATAGTCATTATAAAACCTATCAACAAATAATTACTGTAAACTGTATCCCAGATGGACCTTTGGCTAATCTAGTTTCCCCTATTTCTGTCCCCAAATTGTCTAAGTATCAACAATTAGGTCCTCTTCCATCACCCAACGGATATATTGATCAATGTGTTTATGCTGTTTTGCGTTATCCAAAAAATAGTGGTCGCAAATCTATGAAATTTTCAGATACTTATTTAGGTGCTGACGATATACCTTCTTTGTTTGGTTATTTAAATAAACATGGATATCAAATTCAAGGAGATTTAACAAACATGCTCTTTCGTTCATCCGTTCAACTTGGTGGAGTTAGTAATCAACGATTAAGTGGAAACCGTAAATTAATTTGTTTTGCTACTTTTAGTGGTTAATTATTCTACTGCTTCATCCATAGTACAACCATAACAACCTTGCTCTATTGCATATTCAGCAATATGACCTATTAATTCTGTTGAGACACTTTTATCTTTGGTATGAATCACAATATCTTTAATGACTCCTATAAAACCATATCTCTTTTTTTTTGTTAACTTCATTATTAAACATCCCAAGCCTAGTATTTTTTTCTCTTTTTCGGTTTCTATTACAAAAATATCTATATTTTTTTTGTTCTTATATTGTTCAATATTTTTGTATATATTTGGTGATAGTTTGTTTATCTCTTCTTTGTTCAATAATCTGTAGTTTACTTTGCTTTGACTAGATTCGGCTTGGCCCATTATAAAAATTTGTGATTTTGTTTTTAAATTTATTCTAAGTTTATGCTATATTTCAATTTTTATATTTGATACTATGCCATCAATTTTATATTTCAACATATGATTCAAAATAAACTCTCCTTTGTTTGTGTAAGTATATATTTTTATGTTATTCTTTCTTAAGTGTTCTATTGCTTTATGATCCAAAATTGTCCAATGAAAACAAACAAAATATGCATATTTACATAAATAATCAAATTGTTCGTTTGTAAACAAGTTCTCTGTTGTAAACCCAATTTTTACTGGTAATTTTGATTCAACCAATGGATCTAAAAATCTACGATTAAACGCGCTTATATAAATATCTTTCATTCTTTCTTCCGAAAACCATCTTTTTATTAAATCTATCAATGGATAAATAACGGTATGCTCTCCTTTTAAATCAAAATAAATTAGTATGTCTTTATTATAAAATTCTTCTATAAATTCTTCTAGCAAGATTATATTATATTTTTTCAAATCTTTATAATCCAACTGACATATGTATTTGTTTTCAATATAAGTATCATGATATATTACTATTTCACCAGATCTACATAATAAAATATCTAATTCAATCATATCAAATCCTGCATATAAAGCTTCATGAAATGCTTTCATATTGTTATCTCCGTATTTATCAGAATATCCACGATGAGCAATTTTTAACATATGTATATTCTAAATATGATTTTATAAACAAAAAATATAAATATATCGAAATATTATATACTAATATTAAAATGGATAAAATACCTTTCGTTAATTTATCTATTGCTAAAAACGGTTATATAAAACTTGGCGACACACAAATATTTGAAGAGGATTTTAGTAAGTTATCACAAATAAATCCACATGGAATCGGTTGTACAGGACCACATGGGTTACGAGGTTTACGAGGAGAATCTGGCCCCCCTGGGCCTCAGGGAGAATCCGGAGTACCTGGTCAACCTGGTCAAAATGGTGTTATGGGTCCAACTGGACCCGCTGGTCCTGTAACAACAATTGATGGTACAGATATTTTTTCATATATTAAAGATCTTGAAACACGTATTGAATCTTTAGAAGCACAAATTAAAAATGAATAAAAATTGACGCTAGTCATTTTATTATTTTTTACGATTATATTTTATATTATGGGTATTTTATTCAGTAACCATAATAATCCAACTCTTATTATTCGTCCAATTGAATTAAAAGACCTCAATGAACAATATTTAGATTTATTATCAAATCTGTATGAAAAAATGAATTATGATTCTTATCCCTTTAGTCAAATCGAAGAATTTTATCAACATTTAAATGAACACCATTATATCTTGGTCATAGAGGATTCAGACGAAGATATTATTGTCGGAACAGGTACTATTATTATTGAACCAAAGATTTCACATAACTTTGGTTTAGTAGGACATATTGAAGACGTTGTCGTTCATCCTGATTATCAAAGACTAGGTATTGGAAAAGTTATTGTTGAAAAATTAGTGTCTTATGCTAAAAGTAAAGATTGTTATAAATGTATTTTAGATTGTGTAAATGATAAAATACCATTTTATGAAAAATGTAATTTTACTAGAAAAGGAGTAGAAATGAGTTATTATTTTTGATAAAAGAGTTTATGAGCAAAAATACCACGTAAAATAACCGGTATCCATTAAATGTTTTGTTTCTTTCAATGCTTTTTCTTCGTCATTATGTAGTTCGATTTCTTTTTTGTAAATTGATTTACAGCGCATTAATCTAGCAATGAAACCAAATACCATTATCAAAATCAAAAAAAGTATAAGTGAAAATATATGTTTTCCTTCTATTATTTTTACATTGCTTACAAATTGCAATAAGTAAAGAAACACAACATAAATTATTGTATGAAACATTATACTTTTCGCAACATTTACAGAAAATAGTTCTTTATAATCAGTGTTAGGATTTGTTGTTTGATAGTATGTATCAGTAAAACAATTCATATACTATTTAAATAGATAATGTTTTCCTACAAATTATTGTCTTTTTATTTTATCTAAAATTTTTTGTGACATAAATATATACTGTATTATGTCGTTTTTAATGAAAACTAAAAAAAGATCTCAGCCTAGCCTTTTTTATATGCAAAACAAAGAGGCTATAAAAAAACAACAAGAATTAGCTGAAAAATTACGTATTGAAAAGGAGGAACAAGAAAAAGCCAAAAAGGAAGAAGAAAAAAAAATTGCAAAACAAAAGGCAAAAGAAAAATTTGATCAGTTGTTAATTCAGAAAAATAAAGAAATGCAAAAGAAAAAAGATGAAGAAAGAAAAAAAAAGGAAGAAGAAATGAAAAAAGCCGCAGAAGAAGAGGCCAAAAGATTAGAAGAACAGAATCGTATTAAAAAAGCAGAAGAAGATTGATATCACCAATGATTTTTTAATTAATTTAGAGGTTTGTTAAATTAATTAAAATTGTTCACATTATATATATGAGGATCTTGTCTAATATTCTCATGTTGGGTTTTTGTAGTAGTTTTTTACGACAGTCTTACTCCTTTCAATATGCTTCAAGACGACAAATTTCAAAAACTGCGGTTTTAATGCGTTCCAAAAAAAAAGCCAATATAGATGCATTTTATGATAACATCCCAAAAAGCCGATCTAAACAGATGGTTCCTAAGTACGAACCAAGAACAAAAAACCAACAAAAATACCTAGAATATTTAAATCATGATAAAACTCCTATTGTTCTAGGAGTAGGACCCGCAGGATGTGGAAAAACTATGTTTGCTTGTTTGCAAGCAATTCAAGAGTTGAAAGCAGGTAATATAAATAAAATTATACTTACTCGACCAATTGTTCCGGTTGAAGAAGAAGAATTAGGATTTTTACCTGGAAATTTGGTAAAAAAAATGGATCCATGGACTCGTCCAATTTTTGATATTTTTTCTGAATTTTATCAGCAACATGATATTGAAAACATGATTCATTGTGGTATTTTGGAGATTTCTCCATTGGCCTATATGCGAGGTCGTACGTTTAAACGGTCGTTTATTATTGCCGATGAAATGCAAAATTCAACTCCAAATCAAATGCTCATGTTAACTACTCGTATTGGAGATCATTCTAAATTAGTTATAACTGGTGATTTAAAACAAAGTGATCGTACTTTAAATAACGGTTTGTTAGATATTATCGAAAAGTTAAAAATATTTCAAAGTTCAAATAAAAAATTTAAAAACGCTAATGTCGAATTAATTGAATTAGATAGTTCAGATGTTCAACGTAGTCCTATTGTATCTCAAATTTTGGAAATTTACAACTCTTCTAGTAATTCTCATGAGACCGAATTTAATAATTTTATTTCATCTATTGATAGTTTTGCAAATAATAATATTGATAAGCTTAATATAAATACCAATAATGACGCTGCAATGATTCCCAAAAGTCAAATATCAAAAAGAGATAAAAACGCAAAAGATGGTAAATTGTAGATTTTTATATTCATCATTATTTTTTATTTACTATTTTTATTTTTTTCTTTTTTTTTTCTGTTTTTGCTGCTGTTTCTACATTTGTTGTTGTTTCTGTTTTTACCACTCTTTTATGAACATACATTATTGACATAAATAACTTCAAAGCCGTATTCCAAAAATACTGATATTTTTCATAACTTTTTGGTACAGCCTTTTTAAATAGTTCATATAGTTTAAATATTTCATCAATGTATTGTTTTTTGTTTGTACACGACTTGTATATTGTTATTCTTTCTGGTAAACATTTTAACATATAATCTTCATAACTTTTTGGTTCATATATATCACATATTACTTTACTTAAAAAAGTCTTTAAATGTTCTACTTTCCATTTTTTCATATTTTCTTTTATATTTTTATATTTTTCTTCTAATATTGTTAATCTTGTTTCGGGCATTAGATAACTCTGTATTTGTTCTTGTATATCAAGAGGTAATTCTTGTACTTTACTATAATCAAACTTATGTGTTCTTTGTGTATTTTCTTCAATTTGTTGAATTTGTTTTAATTTTCTATCACAATAGCTTTGCAATTGTTCGTTTAATATATCTCCATACGATTTTGTTAATTGAACCCATTTTTTTGTATCTTCAGTAGTATGTTTCGTATGTAATCCCAAATATACATTTGGAACTAGTTCTTTTAAATTTAAATATATCAAATCATCAAAAGTTGTACGTCTGCTTCTTCTATATTCATTCCTATTTGGTATATAAGGCCTATAAGTTACAATATGATCTGGCAAAGGAAATTTTGTAATTTCTTCGTATATTTCTTCACGAATATCCATATAATTATTATTATTCAACATATATTTAAATAAATTTTTTTATGTATTAATTGTTGTTATTACGAATGTATTTAAAAAAATATATCTAATTCTTTTTATATGACTGAATTTGTCTCTCCTAAGGAGAGTACTAAAAAAAAAGAAATTCTTTCTTCCGAACCATTAGTATATACCATCTCTAATTTTATTGATCACGAAACATGTGATCATTTTATAAAAAAAGCAAAACCTTCTCTTGGAACTGCTCTGGTATCCCGTGATATTAAAGGTGCTACAGGAGGTTCTGCAAGTCAAGGACGAACTAATACAAATTGTTGGTTAGCTCATAATAGTGATACCACTATTAAGAAAGCGGCTATAAAAATTGCAATAGAAGTCGGTTTACCTATAAAAAATGCAGAATCATTTCAAGTTGTTCACTATGATACTGAACAAAAATATAATGCACATTTTGATGGTTTTATCAAAGACGATAGTGAGAAATATAAACGATTATTAAAAAGAGGCGGACAAAGAATGATTACAGCCTTAGTTTATTTAAATGACGTGGAAGAAGGAGGTCATACAAGTTTTCCCAAACTTAACATTAATGTTACTCCAGAAAAAGGAAAATTATTAGTTTTCCATAATTGCTACGAAGGCACTACCAAACGTCATCCAGATTCTTTACATGCTGGAAATCCTCCCACAAAAGGTGAAAAATATGCGTTTAATTTATGGTTTAGAGAACAAGATTATAATTCTATCTATGAATACAACGCTGAAGACTTTACATAATAAATAATTCTAATTAAACAAATATTTATTTTTTGTATTCATCTTGATTTTTATAATTAACAGGCTGTTTATAATAGGGACTGCAAAAAACTGTATTATTTTTTTTATTAAATAAAATATAGTTCTTTTTTGTGTTTGGAATAATTTGTTTATACACATATTTTCTATTTTTTAAAAATTTATTAGTAGACATGTTTCTCAAACATGTATACATTGTTGGCCATATAGTTATTTTACTTGCAAACAAATGCATTATAATTATTAATATACTTTAATAATTATATTGTTTTCATATATATTTTAATAATCTTTGCAAAAAGAAACGATTACGTATCTCTCTCCTGAAGTTATTGGTCTCACTCCATGCCAATGTGTCATTTTACCAGGGTGAACAACTAAATGTCCTTTCGGTGCTTTCACTAATAGTTCATGTTGTGGAAAATACGTTCCACCTCCTTCAAAGTCTTCTCCTTCTTGAGATAAATTCAAAATAATCGAAAAAGTAGAAGAATCATGATGTAACCGTAAACTATTTTGCACTCCTGGTTTATACCTCACAATAAATGTTTCATGTTGAAAGTTTTCTTTTTTAAATGTACTTCCTTCATATATTGTATTTACTATTGGTATCACTATATTATTGATACATGTTGAATAAATTCCATGTAAATTTTCGTTGTATTCTTTTAACAATACATCATTTGTTGGATAATTTCCATGTCTATCTTTTGTCCAACCATCAAAACCTTTTAAATCTTTCACCAATTCATTGCAAAAGGCATCTGTAAAATAATGAAAACTGTATATTCCAAAGGATAATTTGTTAGTAATCAACTTTGCTTCGTATCCTGTTGTAAGTAAGTGAGGTGATAAATATTTTTCATCCCAACAATCCCCAGAATAATTGTAAATACGTCGCTCATCTTCTTCTTTTTCTTCTTCTTTTTGATTCTCTGTTATTTCTTGTTTGGATTCTTCATTTACAATTTCATCTGTTTGTGTTGTCTCATCCAACATAATTTTCATTTTGTTTTCTTCAAATTCCATGATTTATATTATATTTATTTTTTTTAATTGTTTTTTTAACGTAATTACTTAAGATGGTTATAATAACGTTTAATTAAAAAACATCGTAATTTTTTCGATGTATAGTTATTTTCAGTTAATAATTTTCCATAAGACATTGGTGGAATGCAAGTAAAGATTGTATTTTTAATTTTATCAATATTATTTAAAGACAAAGATTTGTGAACAGATAAATACATAATTATAATTATATAATTAGGTATTTATTTTTTTTTATTTTATAATTCTGGATAACTTCCTTGCATTAACATTCCACATTGTCCTTCTCCATTATTATATTCGGTTCCTCTTCCCAACTTAATATACCCTTGATCGCCCCATGTAGTTCCCCAAGAGTTTTTGATTAAATAATAATCTTCACCATCGCTAGTTCCATATCCTACAACTAAAACACCATGATCTAATTTTGTTCCACATGTTCCTGTAAACACACCTGACTTATATAATTGAAAGTCTTTTTGATCTGCTTGAATTGCAATAGATACAGGTTGTTTGTTTAAAGCCAACATCATAGCTTCGTCTGAGTTAGACTCTACATCTACATATTCCTTGATTTCACTCATCTCAAATACTTTGCATGTATTTTCACAATTTCCACTACTTTTTGAATCACCAGATGTGTATGGATAGTCAGATTCCAAACATAAACCTCCATTCTTTTCTATCCACGTAAAGGCGTTATCCATTAACCCTCCATTACAACCATGATCTTTTCCTCCATGCTGAAAATTATCGCACGATACCAATTGCTGTTCTGAAAATGATTCTAACTTTCCATATTTAATGTAATATGCGCCTTCTAAGGCACCGGTTGTAGAAAATGACCAACAAGAACCACATTGTCCTTGATTTTTTACAGGCGTTACTGCCCCCTTATCTACCCAATCAATGTTATCAGACAAAACTTCTAAATTGTCTTCTTCGTCCAAGCAATCAGTTACACATTCTACTGTTTGTAATTTATGTTCTTTGTCATAATCCTCCACGCAAGTTGTTATGCATTTTATTTCTTGTATTTTATGTTGAATTTTTTCACGCCTGCTTTCCAATGAACGAACAGAATATCCTAAATACTTTGAAAATTCTTCCTCATCCATACCCGAGAACTGATTATGTCCCAATGTATATGTCTTATTTTCACCATTAACCGTTTCTATATATTTATCATTTTCTATCCAATTATTATATATACGTTGTCGAATTTCTTCGTTTTCTATTTTCATTTCAAATTCCTCAACCCACTCCGTAAATCGAGTTTTCAAAGTTTTTGAAGTTCCCATTGTTACCGTTGCTAATGCGATTGCCAAAAAAATAATAGAATTCATTTTCTATTTGTACTTACTATAGATCTTTTTATTAAATCCTTTTTCAAATATATTCATGTTTTTTATGAAGGTACATAAACATAACTCGTGTTTTAATATTATACATTGATGTTTTGTTCTTTGTTTTTTCTACTCCTAGGGGTTTGCTCCATATATGGGTTTGTTCCATTTCATCATCAAAAATGTTTCTCAAAAACTTCTGTTCTTCAGGCAGCCGCACGTGTTTTACATGATGTTGGTAACAAAAATGATACAACTCCTGAAAAACGAAAATATTCTATTTCTCAACCTCATTATATTATACGTCGGGTGTCTTTATCACAACCAAATGAACCTGAAAAAAATGATACTGATGCTCCTATAGATATTCGAAATATGACTCGCTATATTTTGCCTCGTAGTTATCCTCTTTCTAGATCTCATCATGAAAATTACTTACGCCGTCTTAATTCACGTAATATTACTATTCAAGGTTTACAAATACTCAATGGTGCTGATTTTGACTTTAATGAAAACGATATTCAAGATCTTAGTGATCATCCTTTTTTTAAACATTTGATGAATAATACCGAACCAGGTTTTCGTATTACAGGTATTCAACATATTGGAAATCCTGAAGATTTTCAGGCGTTTAATAATGAGCCCAGTGATGATGGTGGAGATGCAGGAGATCATGAAGATGATTTTGCAGAAAATATGCGTCGTAATATTTTTGGTGCATTTCGTGCAGGTGGAGGCTCTAGAGGTAAACATGGAAAAAAATCTGATAATTATGAAGTATTAACTGATTTTCACTTAAATTTTAGTGATGTTGGTGGATACGACAAAATTAAAAAAGAATTATATCAATGTGTAGACATTTTATCCAATTATACTAAATATGCCAGGTTCAATGTCCGCATCCCGCGCGGTTTAGTGTTAGAAGGACCTCCTGGTAATGGTAAAACTCTTTTGGCCAAGGCCTTTGCAGGAGAAGCAGGTGTTGGATTTATTCCAGTTTCTGGTTCTGAATTTCAAGAAAAGTATGTAGGTGTAGGTTCTGCACGTATCCGTGAATTGTTTGAATTAGCTAGTCGAAATACTCCATGTATTGTTTTTATTGACGAAATGGACGCAGTAGGTAGAAAACGATCTGGTGATGGCGAATCTTCCACAAGCGAACGCGATAGTACATTAAATGAATTGTTAGTTGCTTTGGACGGCTTTAAAAACAATACAGGTATATTTGTTATTGGAGCCACTAATCGCGTAGATTTACTAGATCCTGCTCTTATGCGTCCAGGACGTATTGATAAACAAATCTATATTAGTAATCCAGATGACGCCACTCGTGAAGCCATTTTAAATATTCATTTGCGGGGTAAACCCTACGATGAAGAAAATATCAATGTCGATGGATTAGTCGATATGACACAAGGTATGTCTGGCGCTCAAATAGAAAACTTATTAAATGAAGGTATGTTGCATGCTTTACGTGAAAATCGCGAAGTTATGAATATGACTGACGTAGACATTACTGTAAATAAAATGATGGCTGGTTGGCAAGCCACAGATCATCAATTTACATCAGATATTGTTGATCATATTGCCATTCATGAAATGGGACACGCCATTGTTGGTATTTTGTCGCAACATCATTCGAAAATGACCAAAGTAGTTATTAATCTGTCTTCACCTCGTACGCCTGGATATACAGTATTTGAACCGTCTACCTCCAATATACATACACGCGAAGCCTTGTTTGAACATTTGGCTATTTTACTTGCAGGTCGTATTGCCGAAGAGGTTTGTTATGACGTTTCAGTTACCACTGGTGCCATTAACGACTTCGAAGAAGCGTTTAAATTGGCTGAGCGTATGATTCTTTATTATGGTATGGGCAAAAGTGTCATTTATCCTAACTCCAGTGAAAAATTCAAAGAAATGATTGACAATGAAGTTGCTGAATTAATTGACAGTGCATACGCATACTCTGTTTATATCTTGCAACAATGCAAAGATGCGTTGGTTGAAGGTGCTGATATTTTGAAGCGAGATAAGTTATTGCCTTGTAGCGATTTGGAATCATTGATTCAAAGTAAATATCCTAATATTAAAAAATTAAAATAAAAGAAAATAAAAATACTGTTATCTTATATTTTAACACTATATGATCACATATCAAGATTCTTATGATAATGCAAATTCTATTCCATTACGCATTGGTGTTTTAGGTTCTACTAGAGGGACAACTATGCAACCTATTATTGATGCAATTGAACAAAATGCATTGAATGCTAAGATAGTTGTTGTAATATCCAATAAAATAGATGCAGGTATTCTAGATAAAGCAAAAAAACACGACCTTATATCATCTTATGTATCGCCTAACGCTTTACATGGATTAAAGAAAAAACGCAAAGATTTTGATCATGATGTATCTACTATTTTACAAAAGCATAATGTCGATCTAGTACTTATGATAGGTTATATGCGTATTGTCTCGAATGAATTTTGTACATTGTGGAAAAATCGTTGTATGAATATTCATCCCTCTTTATTGCCCGACTTTTCAAAAGGTATGGATCTCGACGTTCATAATGCTGTTATTAATTCTGGAAAAAAAGAAAGTGGTTGTACTGTACATTTTGTAACTGAAGATCTTGACGAAGGACCTATTGTTTGTCAACTTACTTGTGAAGTTAAACCTAACGATACTCCTCATTCTCTCAAAAATCGTGTACAACTCCTAGAAGGACAAGCTTTTATATGGGCAATCAAAAAATTTCAAAATGATTTGTTTCTTTCCAATGCAAATAATTATATTTGTAATTAAAATAAACCTAAAAGTAAATAAAAATTTTATTCTTATTAATGTATAATGATTCGCAAATTGCTATCTATTTTTCAACGCGAAAATTTTAAAAAACCTTTAGGACGATGGTGTACCGAACAAAATAATAAAAAAATTGTCAATAGAATTGATTGGGCTAATGAAGATCATTGTGGAGCATGTGGTGATTCTTTTAAAAATATTACTCATCGCAAAAGTGAAATTTATGATACTGAAAAATTGACACATCAACAAATACCGAAATAATATATATAATTCTTCTTTTTATTATATATATTAATGTTACCACCTTCTTCTGGCTTGCGAAGAATTGTTTCGACTAGAGCATTTATAACAAGCCTTACTGACACCGCATCAAACGAACTTATTTATGATACTGTTATTTTTCCGCAAATTAATCATGACTTTATTTCTCAACATGCAGAATGTACTTTGTTTTATATTTGTATTACAATTTCTATTGCTGTTATGCAGTATAACTTAAAAGAAAAACAATTTATTCATAAATGGAGAAAGGTGGAATCTTATCAAATATCAAAAAAACAATTAAAAGCTGTTCTTGCATTTTTCTTTACTTTCTTTATTCGTAATATTCAAACCGCCAGTTAACTTGTTGTCTTTGGTTTTGTTATCTTAATTTTTTTCTTTTTTGATTTATTGTCTGAGGTTTGTATTGTTTCTTTTGGTGTTATTTCAGATATATCCTTTTCCTCAGGTGCTGGTACATTAATGTTGATTTCAATTGTTTCCTCATCATCTTCAACGTCGTTTTTTTGTAGTTGTTCATTTTTGTCCTTTTCTTCTTCATTTTCTGTAGCAGTTACCTTGTTTTCAGTTTCTTTCATTGCCGCTAATCTGGCTGCATCCAGTTCACGCATATTCATTTTCAAAATTTCTCGTAACTTTTCAAGATACACAATACCGTCCATAAGTTCTTCTTGTACACGATGAATCCATTCAAATGCAGAAATATTTGGTGTATCCAAAATTTTTACATAGTCTTTCATACGGGGATTATCTTTTTCTTCTTCAAGACATGCCTTGAGTGAACTTTTTTGATCTAAATTCATTTTATCTATACTTTTTATCAAAATGTATTTATATATATTTTGATAAATTATTAAATTATTAAGTCAATTTTGCTTTCCTTTTTATATATACTTTTCCATTAATAATTGTTGTGCAGCTCTTTTGCTTTCAATCGATTCTTTTGGGTCCATCATTATTTCGTTTAACTCGTCAGGATTTTTATTGCTGTACACTCTTTTCAATGCGTCTACACTGTTTCCACTTCTATCAAAATCTTCTCCTCCTTTCATAGAACCTTTGATTACTTCCATAGCTAACTTTTGCATTTCAGGATTTTTTGTTAATTCTTGCCTTAAACGTCCGATTAATAATGCTCGTAATTCTGGATTTTGCATAACTATTTTCATAATTGCTTCTTTATCTCCACTTTTTATTTTATTTATTGTTTGTGCATCCATATTTTTTATACCTTGCATTAAATCTTTTATTTTTTTTTCGTCTAATTTGCTTAAGATAATTTTTAATTTGTTCTCGTCAATTGGTAATTTTTTATTGAGTATTTTTTGTCCTTCAGCCATGAGTCTTTGTTTTGCTTGTTCTTTTTGTTGTTGTATTCTTTTCTCTGCTTCTGCCTTTAATTGAGAACCTAATGGGGATTTACTAGCCATATTTACTGCATCTCCGACAGTAAAACCTCCTATTGTTTTTTTCGTTTTATTATATTTCTTGTTTCTTATTTTACGACAAAACGTCTTTTTTGGTCCTTTTGTCATTTTGCAGCCCTTTATTTTTTTGCATTTCTTTTCTTTTTTACTT
>MDSY01025258.1_pt1 | contig 25278 bp, 24 predicted proteins | sample 811131 | NCBI WGS metagenome assembly MDSY01 (sample SAMN05326643, study PRJNA326480) | marine metagenome | isolation source: seawater | place: Atlantic Ocean: South West | collected 2010
CATTGCAACGCGAGAAAAGTGAATAAAAATATTCTTAAAACCATGGGCCCTCTTTTTCTTTTATGAGCATAGAAATAATAAAAAACAACACGCTTAAAAGTAGCGGTACTTGAAATCTAGGGGTTAAGTTATTGAACATAAATGCACCAGTTTCTGTTTTTTCTTGAGTTCTTAAATAGCCGTTTAAGTCTTTAACTTCTTTAGGTGAGCTAGATTTAATTTGGCTGAAAAACCCATCATTTGATTCAGCTATAGATTGTAGCAGCGGAATATTGGCTTTAGATATTACGGTGTTTCCTTGTTTGTCTTTCTTGTATTTATCTTCCGAGTTAGAATTGGGGATAGGCGCTCCATAATCTGAACCTAAAGCCAAGCATGATATTTTAATTTGGCCTTCCTTAGCTATATTTAAAGTTTCTTCTAGCTCCTCCTCATGATCTTCTCCATCTGTGAAGAGTAATATGCTTTTACTGGCACTAGAGTTTTGATCGAAGCCCTCCATAGAGACTTTGATGGCCTCTGAAATACTCGTTCCTTGGATAGGAACTGTAGATGTGTTTAAGGATTCTAAATAGTTTATGGCAGAGGCATAATCATTACTCAGCGGCATTTGTGTATAGGCATTGGCAGAGAAGACCACTAAGCCTACTTTATCTCCGTCCATCTTTTTTAGAATATTTTTTATGGCCGTTTTTGCCGCGTACAATCTGTTGGGCTGAACGTCTTCAGCGAGCATGGATTTAGACAGGTCTAGCGCTATCATAACCTCTAAACCTTCAGAAAGAGTTTCGGTCATTTCTCCACCTGATTTAGGGCCTAAAAGAGCTGTGATTAGAAGAAGTAGAGCTAGTTTTACTGAAATGAACCGCGCCACAGAATTTTTAAAGGATAAATCCTTAAAAGAGAGATCATTCTTTAGTGTCCTCTTTAAATCTGAGGTTTCTTTCCAGTTTAATATAGCCTTGGTTTTCCAATGCCATAGCCATATAAAGACAAAAGAAATTAAAGGAGACAAAACGAATAGCGGTTTATACTGTTTAAACTCCCACTTTAAAAACGCTAAGAAGACTATAGAAGAATGAAATATTGTGCAGTAGATCAGGAAGACAAAAGCTTCGAGTAGAAGAAGTGCCCAGATGAGCGAACGAATAGGCCATATTTCTTCTTTTTTTTTCATGAAAAAATGGATTTAAAGAGAAGGTTTTTTAGTGCGAATACTATGATCATTAAACCGAGGGAGATCCATAGAAACTTATAGAAAACATCCGCTTTCTGTTTAATAATAGTGGCTTCGAATCTAGTCTTCTCGAGCTTATCTATTTCTGAATAAATTTCTTTTAATTTTTCCTCGCTGGTAGCTCTAAAGTATTGTCCTCCTGTTTTTTCAGCGATTTCATAAAGCGTTCTTTCATCTATTCTAACAGGAGCTTCTCTATATCCGATGTTGCCAAATCTATCTCTGCCTGGGGATAGGGCGGTACCTTCACTTCCCACTCCTATAGTGTAAACTCTTACTCCGTATGCTTTAGCTAGTTCGCTGGCTACCTCCGGTCTTATCTCTCCTTGGTTGTTTTCACCATCGGATAAGAGGATTATAGCTTTACTTTCTGAACTTGATTCTTTTAGCCTATTTACAGCCGAGGCTAATCCCATTCCTATAGCAGTTCCATCTTTTAATTCTCCAAATTCAATGCCATCTATAGCATTAAGGATAGTCTGTTTGTCGCTTGTAAGCGGCACTATAGGGTAGCTTTCTGCGGCATAAATAACGATTCCTATTCGGTCATTTTGTCTATCTTTCACGAACTCCTTAGCTACTCGTTTAGCTGCGGCCAATCTGTCTGGCTCAAAATCCTTGGCTAGCATACTTAAGCTTACATCCAGTGCTATAATTATATCTATCCCTTCTTTAGAAATGTCTTTTGGTACCATGTCTTCTTGCGGCCGAGCTAGACTTAGAATCATGAAGAACAGGGCTGTTTTAGAGAGGTATTTATAACTCGAAGGGAGCGCTTGAAGGAAGGCATATGCTGGAATTTCGCTCACTTCATTTAAGGTTAGTTCTCCGAAAATTTCATGTTTATTTTTAATAAAAAAGAAAGAGATAAAGGGCAGGACTATTAATGTTAACAGCCATTTTGGCGAATGAAAATCATACAGCTGAATGCCTATAAGAGTTAGGCATAGTAAGAACGCGTAAAACAGAATCAGTGGCACTATGTTTTTTCTAGAAATCACGATTTTTCGGGACTAAATTCAGAGTGAATAGTATCTATTATTTGCTTTATGCTGGAGAGAATCTCTTTGTTTTCATCTTCAGTAGGAAGTTGCTTTGCAAATTTTACTAAATCAGTTAAAGAAAGCAGCTGTTTGATCGAACGCATATTTTTTTCAGAAAAACCTTTTTTAGAGCATTCGGTTAGTATCTCTGATGTCGACTTTTCTAGTGCTTGAAAACGAAGCTCACCTTCTAAATATTCTCTGAGAATATAGCTTATAGAGGTGTGGTAGGCTTTTAGGTCGCCATCCTGCCAAGGTTTCTTCTCTGATAGATGGTTTATTTTTCTTTGAGCTATACTGTAAGCAGGTTCTTTAGGTTCTGTTGCTATTTCGGTTGGACTTTCTTCTGGGTTTTGTCGATTGGTAAATCGTTTTATAGCTATTACAGCAGAGGCGATGATTATTAGAAAGACTCCGATCCAAATCCAGTTGTCTATCAGCCAGTCTCCTATTCCGTAAGACACTTCATTGCCTTCTTTTTCCGCTCTAATTTCCTCTTGCGCAGGGTTGGTTAATGTGCTGTAAACCCCCACGAGTTTAGCTTGACTTGTAAATGATTTATCACGAACTTTAACTGTAATTGGTTTTATAGGGTAGAACCCTGTTTTTTCCGCTCTAAACACGATTTTTTTAGAAATGGAATAACTGTCCTCTTCATTTCTAATAGTGCCTACTTCTATAATCTCTAGTCCCTCACTTAAAGAGTCTAGAGGAATGAACCAATTAATAAAAGCCGAGTCTGATTCATTTTTTAATAGAAGAGTTAGTTCATAGCTGACAGGCTGGCCTATAAGTATACTGTCGTTAGGTAATATCGTATTCAGTTCTACCTGTGAGAATAGGGTAGACCAAGATAAAGTTACTAATATGGCTAAATAGAAATGTTTCATTTGCCTCTCTGGAAAAGAGCTGTTAAAGGTTTGATGTATGGAAGGTCGGTATAGATTTGGGTCGTATTTATTCCACTTTTCAAAAACATTTTTTCTAAGCCGTCCTGACGTTCAGTCATAAGACTATTGTATTTTTTTCTAGTTTTATAAGAGCTCGTATTTACCCATTTTAGCTTTCCGCTTTCGGCATCCTTTAGTTGTACCAGTCCTATATCACTCATTTGCGTTTCACGCTTGTCTATAATCTGAATAGCGGTCAAGCTATGCTTGAGGTTCGTTCGCTTTAAATTATCACTGTAATTATCCGCTTTAAAGTCTGAAATCAGAAATATGATGCTTCGCTTTTTTAGCATCCTATTGGCATAAATCAAGGCTTGATTTATATCTGTTTTTTTAGAAACAGGAGAGAGGTGAACCAAGTCTCGTATTATTTTCAGAACATGGGATTTACCACCAGCAGGAGGGATGTACTTTTCAATCGCATCAGAGAAAAAAAGAACACCTACCTTATCCTTGTTTTGGATAGCGCTCATAGAGAGAACAGCAGAAATCTCTGTTATGAGATCTTTCTTGGTTTGACTTCCGCTTCCTAGAAGATTGCTTGAGCTTATATCTACCAATATGAGTGCATTTAACTCTCTTTCTTCCTCGAAAACCTTAGTGTAAGGTGCGTTCATTTTAGCCGTTACATTCCAGTTTATAGCGCGGATGTCATCACCAGAATAATATTCTCTATTTTCTCTAAAAGACATACCTCTTCCCTTGAATTTAGAGTGATAGTTCCCACTAAACATCTGCATGGAAATTTGTTTCGTCCTAATCTCTATGGCGCGTACTTTTTTGAGTAATTCCTTTGTTTCCATAAGCGCTGAGGTTAAGGAATTTCTACTTTATTCAGGATCTCCGTAATTATTTGTTCTTGGTTGATGTCTTCGGCTTCAGCTTCATAGGTCATGCCTATTCGGTGTCTCAATACATCGTAACAGATTTCTCTTACATCTTCAGGAATAACATAACCTCTTTGCTGAAGAAAGGCATTTGCCTTAGAGGCTTTAGCTAAAGCTATTGTGGCTCTGGGTGAGCCACCGAATCTTAAGAGAGGTTGAAGATGAGCTAAATTGTATTTTTCTGGGTTTCGCGTGGCAAAGACGATGTCCAGAATGTACTGCTCTATTTTATCATCCATGTAAATGGATTTAACCAATTGTCTGGCTTCTAAAATTTCTTTTGTGCTTACTACTTTATTCGGAATAGTAAATTCATCCTTATTCAAATTAAGTCGAACAATTTCTCGTTCTTCCTCTATTGAAGGATAATCTAGCACTAGCTTTAGCATAAATCTATCGCTTTGCGCCTCGGGCAGTGTGTAAGTCCCTTCTTGCTCCAATGGATTCTGGGTAGCTAAAACTAAAAATGGACTAGGTAGTTTATAGGTTTCATTTCCTAGCGTCACTTGTTTTTCTTGCATGGCTTCTAGAAGAGCGGACTGTACTTTCGCGGGCGCTCGGTTTATTTCATCTGCCAGTAAAAAGTTAGCGAATATTGGACCCTTCTTTACTGAGAAATCTCCAGTTTTTTGACTGTATATTAGCGTACCTGTTACATCGGCAGGAAGTAAGTCGGGTGTGAACTGAATTCTGCTAAATTTTCCACCTATAGTTTTGGATAAGGAGTTTATCGCTAGGGTTTTTGCTAATCCAGGGACGCCTTCAAGAAGAACATGGCCGTCACTTAATAGTCCTATGAGTAGTTTTTCTACCATATTTTTCTGACCAATAATAGCCCTGCCTACTTCAGCTCTCATTAAGCCAATAAATGCACCTTTACTAATGATTAGTTCATTTAGCTTTTGTATGTCTTGGTTCTGGTTTTTAGTGATATTATTTGGGTGATTCTCTTCCATTTTTCTATTCTTAATACTCCTTTATCGTTCTTATGTAAAGTTAATATTGGGCGGTAATTTCCTGCTTATTATTTATGTTATTAGCTGTTAAATCATGTTAAGCAAAATTAGGATAGGGTTGAAAAGAAATTATCTTAAGTGGATAACTTCTATCTGAGGGCACGACTTAGCTGAGGAGCCAGAAGTAAATTGCTTTACATAAAAAAAACATGGAATTCAAGGAGATTATAGGTTGTGTAGAAAAGTTTCATGACTCATTTAAAATTGGTAATAATTACAGTCCAACGGTAGCCCTGTCTAGTTCTGAAAAAGAGCTTCGTTTTAATCTTATGAAAGAAGAAAATGAAGAATATCTGGAGGCCGCTAATAATAACGATTTAGTGGAGGTGGCAGATGCTTTAGGTGATCAGTTATATATCCTTTGCGGAACCATGTTAAGGCATGGGATGCAGGATAAGATAGAAGAAGTTTTTTTAGAGATTCAGCGTAGCAATATGTCAAAATTAGATGCTGAAGGAGAGCCTATTTATAGAGAAGATGGAAAAGTCATGAAAAGTGAATTGTATTTCAGACCAAATATTAAAGCAATACTAGACGCTCAAGATATGGGGTAACTGTCCCAAATTGGGAGTTTTTTTTCTTCAAAGCTTATCCGTGAAATTTACTGGTAAGCTTTTTTTTATAATATAAATTCTATGAAAGATTTAAAAGGTATTTTGGTGAGAGCAGGGTCTAGCCCCAGATTACTTAAAATGTTAAACCCTCTAATGAGAAAAATGATCCCTTTTAATAGGCCTCATCGATTTAGTGTAGATAAGATTACCTCTGAGCGTGTGGTCGTAAGGATTCCGTATCGCAGATCAAATTTAAATCATCTTAAAGGTATCCATGCTTGTGCTTTGACTACAGCCTCTGAGTACAGTTCAGGTTTGTTGATTTTAAGACACCTGGGAACTACTGATTACAGATTAATCATGAAAAGCCTTACTTCTACCTATCATTATCAAGGAAAGGAGGACATTAATGCGATCTTTGAGCTAAGTGAGGCTGACGTGAATAGTGAGTTAATCCCTAAATTAAAGAAAGAAGGAGTTGTTGATTTGACAGCTGAAATTAAAGCGTTTGATCTGTCTGGAAATCATATCTGTACCACTATTTGTTTATGGCAAATCAAGACTTGGGATAAAGTTAAAACTAAGGTTTAGAATCTAAAAATCTTTATTATTAAGAAGCTTAAAGCCCTTGTAATTCCTATCTTTGTATACTTAAAATTTAAGAGAAAATGGTAAATATTACACTGCCTGATGGCTCAGTAAAATCGTATGAAGATAAAGTTACTGCTTTACAAGTAGCTACCGAAATAAGTGAAGGCTTAGCTCGAAACGTTTTAGCTGCTGAGGTTAATGGGGAGATTTGGGATGCTACCAGAGAGATTGCTACTGACGCTTCTCTTAAGCTTTTGACTTTTGATGCAGATGCCGGAAAATCTACTATGTGGCATAGTTCTGCTCACTTATTAGCTGAAGCCTTAGAGTCGCTTTTTCCTGGAGTTAAATTGGCTATAGGCCCGCCTATTGAAAATGGATTCTACTATGATGTAGATTTTATGGGTCAGGAGTTCACCGATAATGATTTTAAGAAGGTAGAGGAAAAGATGATTGAGTTAGCTCGTTTGAAGAGTCCTTTCAAGCGAATAGAGATATCTAAAGCTGATGCCGTTAAGTATTTCCAAGAAAAAGATGATCCTTATAAGTTGGAGTTGTTAGAAGGTCTAGAAGACGGTCAGATTACATTTTATAAACAAGGAGGATTTACGGATTTATGTCGTGGGCCTCACATTCCTCATACTGGATTTATTAAAGCTGCTAAGGTGATGAGCATAGCAGGTGCTTATTGGAGAGGAGATGAGAAGAATAAGCAATTAACAAGAGTGTATGGTATAACATTCTTAAAGAATAAAGACTTGACAGCACATTTAGCGCTACTCGAAGAGGCTAAGAAAAGAGACCACCGTAAGCTAGGAAAGGAGCTAGGTCTTTTCCATTTCTCTCCAACTGTAGGGATGGGATTACCTCTTTGGTTACCCAAAGGAGCTGATTTGAGAGGGAGATTGGAGAATTTCTTAAAGGAGGAACAAAGAAAAACTGGATATCTTCCAGTAATTACTCCTCATATCGGAAACAAAAAATTATACGAGACGAGTGGTCATTGGGCTAAGTATGGTGATGATGCGTTTAAGCCGATAGAAACTCCCCAAGAAGGAGAGGTGTATCTTTTAAAACCGATGAACTGTCCTCATCACTGTGAGATTTACAAAGCAGTTCCGAGATCATATAGAGATTTGCCTTTAAGGCTGGCCGAATTTGGTACAGTTTATAGGTATGAACAAAGTGGAGAATTACACGGCTTAACTAGGGTGAGAGGATTTACTCAAGACGATGCTCATATATTCTGTGCTCCCGAGGATGTGAAAGAAGAAGTTGGAAAGGTGATCGATCTAGTGCTTTATATTTTTAAGGTGTTAAAGTTTGAGGATTTTGTGGCCCAGGTTAGCTTAAGAGATCCTGGAAACCCAGATAAATATATAGGTGATGATGAGAATTGGGATGCCGCTGAAAAAGCTATTCAGGAGATTGCTGATGAAAAAGGTCTAAAGACGATTATTGAGTTAGGTGAGGCCGCATTTTATGGACCAAAGCTTGATTTTATGGTAAGAGATGCTATTGGAAGAAAGTGGCAGTTGGGTACCGTTCAGATAGATTATAATCTGCCAGAGAGATTTGAGTTAGAGTATAAAGGAAGTGATAATGAGTCGCATAGGCCTGTGATGATTCACAGAGCTCCATTTGGTTCTATGGAAAGATTTTGTGCCATTTTAATAGAGCACTGTGCAGGGAAATTCCCGCTTTGGTTAACTCCTGAGCAAGTTAAGATACTACCAATTAGTGATAGATTTAATTCTTATGCTAAAGAGGTTCTAGAATTGCTAAATAATTACGATATTCGCGCCTCGATTGACGAGAGGTCTGAGAAAATTGGTAGAAAAATCCGTGATGCAGAGTTAGAGCGGGTTCCATACATGATTATTGTAGGAGAGAAAGAAGCTGAAAGTGGTGAGGTTTCACCAAGAAAGCAAGGTGAGGGTGATATGGGCTCAATGAAAATCGAAACTTTCGCTGAATTTATTCAGGAAGAAATTAAGGAATTATTAGCTAATTAAAAACTTAAAGTTATAAGACGTAGAGGTAGAAAAAAGTATTTAGGACGGGTTAAAACAGAGAACCCGCACCAAATTAACGAGGAAATCAGAGCGCAAGAGTTAAGACTTGTGGGTGAGAATGTTGAGGTAGGAGTTTATTCTCTTAAAGCAGCATTAGTTATGGCCCAGGATCAAGATTTAGATCTTGTAGAGATCTCTCCGAAGGCAGTCCCACCTGTGGCTAAGATTGTGGATTATAAGAAATTCTTGTACGATCAGAAAAAGAAGCAGAAGGAATTAAAATCTAAGCAAATTAAGGTAACTGTTAAGGAGATTAGATTTGGTCCGAATACTGATGATCACGATTTTGAGTTTAAGTTAAATCACGCTAAGAAATTTTTAGAGGAAGGCAGTAAAGTGAAAGCTTACGTTTTCTTTAAAGGAAGAACTATCGTGTTTAAAGATAGAGGGGAATTATTATTGTTGAAATTTATTTCTGAGCTAGAAGAGTTTGGTTTGGTTGAAGAACTACCTAAGTTAATGGGGAAGAAAATGACAGTAATGATTAACCCAAAGAAAAAATAATATTAATAACTAAATAAGTAGAAGCGATGCCTAAAATGAAGACCAAATCTAGCGCCAAGAAGAGATTTAAGCTCACTGGTTCTGGAAAAATCAAACGTAAGCACGCTTTTAAAAGTCACATTCTTACTAAAAAGTCTACGAAGAGAAAGAGAAATCTTACTCAATCAGGATTAGTTGATAAGAGTGATGTGCGTAACATTAAAAGACAGTTGTGCGCTTAAAATTTTAAAAGTGTTTTTGTTAAACCCGGGATGCAGTTTTAAGTCTTATTTAAAATAGGCACTGTATACCAAAAAACAATTAATTAATGCCAAGATCAGTAAATGCCGTGGCTTCTAGAGCCAGAAGAAAGAAAATCCTTAAAATGGCTAAGGGTTACTTCGGTGCCAGAAAAAACGTTTGGACCGTAGCTAAAAATGCAGTAGAGAAAGGTCTACAGTATTCTTATAGAGATAGAAAAAACAAAAAGAGAAATTTTAGAAAACTTTGGATCCAGAGAATTAATGCTGGAGCTAGACAACATGGGATGTCTTATTCTGTATTCATGGGTAAAGTTCATGCAAAAGGAATAGAGTTAAATAGAAAAGTCTTAGCCGATCTAGCTATGAATCACCCAGATGCTTTCAAAGCAATATGTGATTCAGTAAAGTAATTTTCATTTTAATGTAAGATTTCAAAGGCCGGATTTATCCGGCCTTTCTTTTGTCATTAACTTTAGCGTACTTTTTTCTTTTGAAGAAATTTAACATTGATTAAATGAAATATAGTATAACTGTTGCAATGCTTTTCTTTTTTTTATCTGTCCAAGCGCAGGATAAAAAGAAAACATATCATCCTACTAGGGATAAGGTGCTTGATCAATTCTTAGAAGTTTATATTCCTGAATCAGCCATTTGGATGGGGGTAGATCAAAATATAGAATCTTACAGGTATGTGAAGAATAGATTACTGATTTATAATTTTTGGTCACCTTTAAGCTTAGTCCATGAAAATACGCTTTCTGAGCTAGAAGAGCTTAAAAAAGAGATCCCAGAAATTGAGATAATAGACTTTCTTCATCCAGAGGATTTAGGCCTTTTCACTCCAAATGAAGCTTATGATATTTGGAAATCGAGTGTTTCTCAAAGACCTTTAGTGATTGGGGTCAATGAGAAGATAGCTAAAATGGACCTTGATAGAGATATAGGAAATGTTATGTTGAGCATAAATCGAACGGGTGTTAGTGTTTTGGATTTAAGTTCAAATTTAGAATCAGTTAGAGAAACGGCTAAAGTGTGGGCTGATGAATATAAAAAGACTAAAAGCCCTAAATTATCTTTTCCTACTTATCCCATAAATAAAACTCTTCAATCTGAATTTTTTAATTTTCCTCAGTCGATTACAGCAGATGCATTAGATTTAGCGATATATGTCAGTGATACAGGGAATAATAGAATTATAGGACTAGAAACTAATGGAGTATTATTAGAAGTTATTGGAGATGGGACTGCGGGTTATAGAGATGGTCACATTGCCCAAGCGAGATTTAATAAACCTCATGGAATAGTTTTTGACAGTAATGCTCGGGTACTTTATGTAGCAGATACGTATAATCATGTGATAAGAAAAGTTGATTTTACTAATTACCAAGTTTCAACATATTTAGGAACTGGAGAAGAGGCTGTCATACTTGGCAAGGAGATTAGACTTAACGAAAAAGCACTTGCTTTTCCTCGGTCATTGGAGTTGAAAAACGGATTTTTATATGTTTCCATGATAAACCAGAGCCAGATTTATAAAGTCGCACTGGATACGGGAGCTGGGGTGAGAATTGCGGGCACTAATTCGTCTTTCAGTCAAGATGGGAAAGTAGAGGAAGCGTCACTAGCACACCCAAATTCTATGTGCTTTAAGGATGAAAATTTGTATTTATTGGAAAGAAAAACACCACGTGTGAGATGTCTGGATAGGAAATCTATCAAGACAATCTATCAGGCAGGTCTTAAGGATTCTATTCAGCTTAGTTTTCCAGGGTCTATTCATTCTATTGGGAGTTCTATTTATATATTGGATAGCTTTAATCACAGTGTAAGAAAGTTAACTGACGAGGGCTTATCTCATGTTACAGGTTCAGTAAAAGGATTTAAAGACGGGAGATTGAATGAGGCTCGATTTAATGCTCCGATAGATTTGTGTACGATTGGCGGAAATATTTATGTATTAGATGCGCTTAATAGTGCCATTAGAATAGTAAACCCGAAATCTGAATCCGTTTCTACTTTAAGGCTAGAAGGGATTGTAGATCTTTATAAACCCTTATCCATAAATAAGCTAGAATTTAAAGAGACAGTCGCTTATGTTATGAAAGGACAAAATTTAGTAGCTCTTAAAATCGAACTTCCAGAAGGAGAGGCTTTGGGAGAATCAGGGATAGAAATAGAGAGTCAAATAGGTTCGATAGGAGAGGTAGTTAGCACCGATGCTGTTAATGGTGTCATCTTAATAGCTGTAGATGTTCAAGATCTTTCGGAAACTACCTATTTATCTTTGAAATTTGAATCTACTTTAATGGAAGTTCCTAACCACAAGAAGCTCTATACCTTTAAATTGTTGATGAAATACAAGGAGAGTAGCGATAAGTCTAAATTAGGAAATGCATTTCTCAAGCTTTAAAAACCTTCTATTTCGTTTAATTGAATAGCTGATAAGTCAAAATCAGGATTTAGTTGTAAGGCTTGCTTAAAGTCAGATCGGGCTTCATCATATCTACCTAAATTCTTATGACATAATCCTCGGTTATGGTAAGCTTCTGTATACTCCGGGTTATTCAAAATACTTTGACTGAATTTTAAACTAGCTTGTTCGTATTGATCGGCAAAAACGAGCAGTAAGTACCCCTGATTGAACTGTGCTAAAAATGAAAAGGGATCAATTTCTAAAATTTTATCATACCTATTCATAGCATCATCAAAATTTCCAGAATTTTGAAGGTAAATAGCTAGATTATAATGTGCTTCTATTCTTTCAGGTTGAAGATAAATTGCGGACTTGTAGTACTGAATAGCTAAAGAGTCATTTTTAGCAGCATGTAAGTTGCCCAGTCTCATATAGGCATAGTAAAAGTTGGGGTCAAGTTCGATAGAAGTTTGATAACTGCTAATAGCAAGAGCAGAGTCGCCTTTAGCCCTCCTAAGCTCAAAAGTTAGTCCTTTCATGAAATAGGCATCAGGAAGTTGTTTGTCTAGCATTAATGCGGAGTCTACCAGCTGAATACACTCGTCATAGTTGTCTAAGAGTTGTTGGATCTGTGCTAGTTTAACATAACAGTTGGCATTTTCAGGGTTTTCTTTAATACAGAGTCGGTATGCTTTATTAGCATTTTCTGCATTGTTTTTAATTTGAAGATTCGAGAAAAGGATATTTCCTTTCAGATAGTAATCCTCATCTGTGGCAGAAATAGCCATTTTCTGATTTAAATCATTTATGGCTAAGTCAAATTCTCCATTTATATATAAAGTTTTGGCCCTTTTAGATAGTGCCTCCGCATTCTTTGGTTCTTTCTCAAGGAGCGTATTTAGACTATCTAAGTCTGAAGTAAACTCCATTAGATGAGAAGTGTTAGGTGCGTTTTCTCCGCAGGAGAAGAGCAGTAGAGAAAAATATATTAGGAGCACTTTATTCATTGGTCTAAAATAAAAAAGTCTCTGATAGTTCATCAGAGACTTTAGATAATTTACTAAGAATTATATCAGCGATTAAGAGTTTCTTTAATTTTATTCTCTATTTCGTCTGATAATTCAGGATTGTCAGAGATTAAACTTTTCACTGTATCTCTTCCTTGGCCTAATTTTGACTCGCCATAGCTAAACCAAGAACCACTCTTGTTTACGATATTCATTTCTACAGCTAAATCTAGTATTTCTCCAGATTTAGAAATCCCTTCCCCATACATAATATCGAACTCAGCCTTTCTAAAAGGAGGTGCCACTTTATTTTTAACAACTTTAACTCTTGTTCTATTTCCTATCACATTGTCACCATCTTTTATCTGCGTAGATCGTCTTATATCGATTCGCACAGATGAGTAGAATTTCAAAGCATTTCCACCAGTAGTAGTTTCGGGATTTCCGAACATTACACCAATTTTTTCTCTTAGTTGGTTAATGAATATACAGCAACAACCTGTCTTACTTATAGAGCCCGTTAATTTTCTTAAAGCTTTAGACATTAGTCTAGCCTGCAGACCCATTTGAGAATCACCCATCTCACCTTCGATTTCTGCTCTTGGAGTAAGGGCAGCTACAGAATCTACAACTAAAATATCGATAGCTCCACTTCGAATAAGATTATCAGCTATTTCTAGGGCTTGCTCACCATTGTCTGGCTGAGAAATAAGTAAGTTTTCTGTATCAACGCCTAATTTTTCAGCGTAAAATTTGTCAAAAGCATGCTCTGCATCTATGAAAGCAGCAATTCCTCCTGCTTTTTGAGCCTCAGCTATGGCATGAATAGCTAAAGTTGTTTTCCCAGAAGATTCAGGTCCATAAATCTCAATTACACGTCCTTTAGGAAAACCACCTATTCCTAGCGCTAAATCTAATGTTAAAGATCCTGTAGAAATGCATTCCATTTCTTCCACGGCTTCATCACCAAGTTTCATTACAGTTCCCTTTCCATAAGTTTTATCTATTTTGTCAAGAGTAAGCTGTAAAGCCTTTAATTTTTCTTTTTGTAGTTCTTCCGCCATGTTTTTAATTTTTTGCTAAGGTATAATTTATAGAACGTAATCTATTTGAGTAGTTATAAAAAACCCTACACATCTAGTATCTGTTTTGCGTGTTCTTTCGTTTTTACTTTCTCTATAATGTTGGTTATAATTTGGTTTTCGTCTATGACAAATGTAGTTCTATGAATACCGTCATATTCTTTTCCCATGAATTTTTTAAGTCCCCAAACACCATAAGCATTAAGCATCGTCTTGTCTTCATCAGCTAGTAAATCGAAAGGCAGATTTTGCTTTGCAATAAATTTCTCGTGTTTTGCAACGCTGTCAGCACTTACTCCTAAAATTTCATACCCTTTGTCAGTAAACTCGGTATAATTGTCTCTTAAACTACATGCCTGCGAGGTGCATCCAGGCGTATTATCTTTTGGGTAAAAGTAAATGACTAGTTTTTTTCCTTTGAATTGATTTAGCTCAACCATTCTGTCGGATTGATTCTTGACCTTAAATTCAGGAGCAGAATCTCCAATTTTTAAATGTTTCATGTTTCATTTTGCTCAAAGTAACAACGTATAATTTTAACAACTGTGGCCTTTCTGTAACTAGGCGCCTAAATAATTAATCATTTAGATTAAAGATTCATCGTTATCAATTAACCTCTGTTATTTCTTATAATATTAGCTGAATTTTTTGTAACTGCTATGATAAGTTTCATTTTTTTGAGATTGACCAGTTAGAAGGTTCGAGGCAGATTATATGTTATACAATTCTTTTTATCTAAAGCTTTTATTCGCTTCTTTTGTAGAGGATGGAGAGAGTAACCAAATTTGTTCAAGTCATAGTTCCTTTGAGTTTAAAGGGAGAGTTAACTTATAGGGTTCCAAATGAATGGAATGATTTAGTTTTAGTTGGACAGCGAGTAATTGTTCAAATAGGCAGAACAAAACTGTATACTGCGCTCATTTCTGCTATTCATGAGACAGCTCCTTTGGATTATCAAGTGAAGTATATCGATTATCTGCTTGATGAGGAGCCTATAGTGACTCAAGGTCAACTAAAATTTTGGTCTTGGATTAGTACGTATTATATGTGTTCAATAGGGGAGGTGATGAATGCAGCTTTACCTGGCAGTTTCAAACTAGCGAGTGAAACTCAAATTGTATTGGCCTCTTCTGATAGACCTGACTGCGTTGGTTTGAATACTAAAGAAGTGAAGATTTTAGAGGCGCTAGAGGCCACTGAATCTTTATACCTAAAAGACATAAGTACGATATTAGATATAAAGACTGTAATGCCTGTTATAAATGGGCTAGTGAAAAAAGGTCTCATAGTAACTTTGGAAGAACTTAAAGAGAGGGTTAAGCCTAAGTTAAAAAGTTATGTAGAGTTCACTGATTATTCTGTTTTAGATTCTAATAGAATGGAAATATTAGATGATTTGCAACGCAGAGCTTTTAAGCAGTTAGAGTTATTTATGACCTTTCTTAAAATTCAGGACGATAAAAAGGGCTTAGTTACAAAAAAAGACCTTTTGGAATATTCAGGAATTTCAGACTCTACTCTTAATGCTCTAAGAGAAAAAAACATTTTACGCGTTACTAAAAAAGAAATCTCCAGAATAGGTGCACAAGGCAATAAGAAGGTAAGAGCTATTTTAAGTGAGGCTCAGTCTGTTGCTTTAAAAAGTATTAGGTCGGTTTTTGAAGAAAAAGACACCTGTCTTTTACATGGAGTAACATCTTCAGGTAAAACTGAGGTATACTGCGAGTTAATAGAAGAGCAGATTTCACAAAACAGAACAGTACTTTTCTTGGTTCCTGAAATAGCTCTTACTACTCAGCTCATTGGCAGATTAAGAAAAAGGTTTGGTGATATTGTTGGAGTATTTCATTCTAAATTCAATCAAGGACAACGTTCTGAAGTTTGGAATGATTCTTTAAAGTCATCTGGAGAACGTTTTAAAATTTTCATAGGTGCGCGATCAGCACTTTTTTTACCACTTAAAAGACTTGGCCTAATAATAGTAGACGAGGAACATGACGCCTCCTTTAAGCAGTATGATCCTGCGCCTAGGTATAATGCTCGAGATTTATCTTTAGTGCTGGCTCACATTTATAAGGCTAAAACAATTCTAGGGAGTGCCACACCTTCCATAGAAAGCTACTATAACGCTCAATCTGGCAAGTATGGTTTGGTGGAGTTGAATGAGCGGTTTGGTAAGGTTTCGCTTCCGAAAATATCTACAGTAGACTTAAGAAATGAAATTAAAAATAAAACCATAAAAGAGGAATTCTCTTCAGTTCTACTTGATGAAATGCCTAAAACATTGAAAAAGGGAGAGCAAGTCATTTTATTTCAAAATAGAAGGGGATATTCTCCTGTATGGCAGTGTGTTACTTGCGGAAACGTGCCACAGTGCGTGAGATGTGATGTTAGTCTAACCTATCATAAGCCTATAAACTCATTAAAGTGTCATTACTGTGGGTATCAACTTTCTCCAGCCCCTCAGGAGTGCGATGTCTGCAGCAGTAACACTTATAAAATGGTTGGGTTCGGGACTCAGAAGTTAGAAGAGAACTTGGGTGATGAGTTTCCTGAGGCTCAAGTTCAGAGAATGGATTTTGACACTACCAGGACTAAAAATAGTTATGAGACGATCATTGAGGATTTAGAAACAGGGTATACCGATATCTTAGTCGGAACCCAAATGGTAAGTAAAGGACTCGATTTTAAAAATGTTGGTTTAGTTGGCGTTGTACAGGCTGACCAGATGCTTAGGTTTCCTGATTTCAGGGCTTTTGAACGTTCATTTCAGTTAATGACTCAGGTAGCGGGTAGGGCAGGAAGAAGGGAAAAGGAAGGAAAAGTATTGATCCAAACGTATTATCCTGATCATAGAATTATACAGAGCGTCATTAAGCATGATTTCTTAGGATTCTACAATACAGAATTACTAGAGAGAAGAAAGTATAGTTATCCTCCTTTTTCGAGACTAATAAGACTGACAGTTAGACATAAAAAAATAGAGGAAGTGAATAGCCTTTCTAAGGAGTTGGTTTATGATTTAAAAGGTATTTTTAGAGAAATGGTCCTTGGTCCTGAGTTTCCTGCTGTGATAAGAATTCAGAATATGTATTTGAAGAATATTCTTATAAAATTTGACAGAGAACATTCTCCCGCGGCAGTAAAAGCGGAACTGACTAAAATTTTAGATAGGTTTAAGTCTGATAGAGGTAAGTCTTCTTTTAGAATTAAAATAGACGTAGATCCAGCTTAAATCTATTCTTGGTCATGCTCTTTTTCTATGTCTTTAAATTCACGCGCTACCAATAGATAAAATACGATGAAAATGGCAGTGCAAATGCATGCATAAACCCAATGCTTATTATCCATAGTCACGGCCATAGAGTTTTTCCCTAGTTGCGTAGCACGCAGATTTACTCTTTTCATCATGAAAAGGCTGATGCCAAAAACAACCATGGCCAATACGGTTCCTATATGAAATGTCTTACTCATTTAGCTTCGTAAAAGTAGAAAATAACTTTTCCTAAATTGTTTCAGAACAAAAAAAAGCTCAATCAAATACAACATATTTGATTGAGCTTTAAAATCTCTTGTTCATAATTATCCATTTTTGTAAATTAAGACAATTAAGGATATTTTTACTAGTTAACTATAAGTCTTTGTGTACCAACAGACGCACCATTATTCCTAATGTCAATTAAGTAAATACCACTGGCAAGCTCAGAACAGTTAACAAAAATAGTTCCTGCAGATCGATCAAGTGTTTCTGTCATTACAACATTCCCCGTTGAGCTCAATATAGAGAACTCAGCATTAGTAAAGTTCTTAAGTAAGTAATCTATTCTAATCTCACTTTCTGAAGGATTGGGATAAGGCTTACTAATAAAGTTCACTTTTCCAGCTACATTTTGTTCTATAGAATTCCATAACTCACAATCATCTGTAGATGTCGCGCCAAAACAGTAACCTATATCTTCATAATTAGTGAAGCTTTCCGATTGGTCATAAAAAGAATGTCTAATTACAGTTCCTCCTTCTTCATTAGATCTATAGTATCCAGCAAATCCTTGCTGACTAAAATCCTCACTCAAACCATGCTCAATAAATTGACCTGGCATCACATCCAAACCTTGAGTCCCATTTGTAGTACCGTATGGGTAACATAAGTTCCAGCAATATTTATAATCCATGGAAGAAGGCTCTTGACTTTCTACGGTCCACCTTACGAAAACTGTCCCGCTAAATGTGGTGGAGTTAGTGAAATCAATGTAACCAATTAGTTCATCTGTAGTGCCGTCTATGGGCAATACTCCTGATTGATTCCCCAGTCCTTCCAATGAAAACTGTTGGCTAGAAGCCGAGAAAGGAATTAGCAGTAAAAAAAGTAAAATATTCTTCATGTTTTTTTATTTAAAGGTATACATTTTGTCTCTTCTGAGAAAATTCTTCAAAGATTATTATTGGAGACTTAGATTTAGCTTCTACTACCGAAAATACTGCTTCCGACTCTTATCATCGTGCTTCCCTCTTCTATAGCTATCTTGTAATCACCACTCATACCCATAGATATTTCTGAAAAAGACGAGTCACTATTAAAGTAAGAAGTCTTAATGAGATTAAAGGCCTTTTTAAGCCTTGCAAATTCTTTAGAGACTACAACTTCATTGTCTGTGAAAGTAGCCATTCCCATGAGGCCAGTTATTCTTGTGTTTGGAAAATCGTCCATTGTACTCGCTATGAATGAAGATAATTTTTCTACCGGGATTCCGAATTTAGACTCTTCTTTAGCTATATGAACTTGAATTAGGATATCTTGAGTTTTACCTATAGCTTGGGCTCTTTTGTCAATTTCAGCGATTAACTTTAAACTATCTACTGAATGAATTAGATGGGTGTAACGAATGATTTGTTTAACCTTTTTGCTTTGCAAATGTCCAATGAAGTGCCATTTTATATCTTCAGGTAAGCTGAGACATTTCTGAAGAATTTCTTGAGCTTTGTTTTCCCCAAAATGTCTCTGTCCAGCATCATAAACTTCCTTTAATAAGGAGAGCGGTTTGGTTTTTGAAACAGCTACTAAAAGAACATTATTTGGGATGGATTCTATAATTCTAGAAAGATCCTTTTTTATATCACTCATCAGAGATGTCGAATATGGTTAGTCCACTTCTTAATTTAGGTTCTATATATGTGCTTTTCGGAGGCATGTATTCATCTGCATCTGCTACAGTTCTCAATTCTTTAAATGTAACTGGTGCCAGTAGAAAAAGGATATCATTTCCATTATCTATTGAATTGGTTAGCTCGTTTAAGTCGTTTTTAGCAGGAATAAACTTGACCCTCTTATCATTTTTCAGGTCAGTAATTCCCATAATCGGATCAAGAATTTGCTGCGATAATTTTTCAGTATCTATACTGTCTTTAGGGGAATTAGAGTCTAAAGATTTTAGTTTAAACTTAGTCCAGCCAGTTCCGAAATAATACATGTGTACTTCTCCATCTTTGGGCGAAAAAGGATCTCCAGAAATGTGAGATAAATCGAATTTGGCGTTTATGTCATTGATGATTTTGTCGGTTTCGGTTTTGTCAAACCCTCGAATCATTCTATGGAAACCAAAGATTTCCATTTCATCTTCTTGAGCAAGCATAGCCATAAACCAGTTGCTGTTTGCGTCAGGATTAGTGTTATTTCTATTCTTCGATAAGTTAACAGAACTAGCAGACCTATGATGTCCATCTGCTATGTATAGAGCTTCTACTTTTTCGAAACTTTTTTGGAAATTTATAATATCCTCTTCTGTGGATAGTATCCAAAGGGAATGTCTTATTGAATCAGTGGTAGTAAAGTCATAAACAGGTGAAGCTGTTTTGGCTTTTTTGATTAACTCTGCGGTCTCTTCATTTTTAGAATAGGAGAGGAGAACAGGCTCAGCATTAAAATCCACAGCGTCTAAATATTCAGTAAATAGCTTTTCTCTATTACGGATAGTAGCTTCATGAATTTTTATGCTTTTATCCTGATACTCCTGAACAGAAACACTGGCGATAATTCCTGTGTATGAATTTGTGGGAGTGGTTTGAGTGTAGATGTAAATGCTATCCTCATTATCCTTTATGAATACCTTCCTGTCTAAGAATTCTGCATATTTGCTTTTAACTTTGGAGAACATTCCTTTAGTACCTCCATCAGCCTTTATCTCTTCATTATAATCAGGATTAATGATGTGAATAAAGGTGAAAGGGTTGGAGTCAAGTTTCTCTCTTAACTTCTCCTTACTGTAGGACAAATAAGACCTAGAAGCTACTAAATGTACCTTATCATTTACTGGTCTTACGGCTTTAAAAGGTTTTATTTTAGCCATGAATTTGCAGTTAAGCTGGCTGTAATATACTTAAAATCTGATCTGCTAGTTCGACTCCAATACGGTCCTGCGCTTCAGATGTAGCCGCTCCTACATGAGGCGTGCTAGCTAATTTCTCGTGTTTTAATAAATCTTCTCGAGGAGTAGGCTCATTTTCAAATACGTCTAGGGCAGCAAATTTTACTTTGCCCGTATTTAAAGCTTCAATTAAATCATGTTCGTTAATAACACCTCCTCTAGCTGCATTTATTAAACACACACTATCTTTCATTTGAGAGATTTCATTTTTGGTGATTACTGCAGAACCATTTTCCTGTTTTGGCACATGTATAGAGATGAAGTCTGAGGTAGAAATAATCTCGTCAAAGGATACCATAGGAACGTTCACATTCACTACTCCAGCGCCTTCTATGTTCCATTGCACTGCTCCGTCTGAAGAGCTCCTGTCATGTGCTAAAACTTTCATTCCAGCTCCTAACGCATAAGTAGCAGTTGACTTCCCTATTCTCCCAAAACCAATGATACCTAGTGTTTTACCTCTAACTTCAGTGCCTTTAGCATACTTCTTTTTTAGAACTTTAAATTCAGATGCTCCTTTAGCAGGCATTTCTCTATTGCTGTCAAATGTGTTTCTTGCTAATGAGTATAGGTGAGCCATAACCAACTCGGCCACACTTTGGCTAGATGCAGCAGGGGTATTAAATACGTCCAAGCCTTTATCTCTTCCATACTGCACATCGATATTATCCATGCCTACTCCACCTCTTCCGATAAATTTTAAGTCGGGACAAGCGTCTATAATGTCTTGTCTAACCTTGGTGGCACTTCTTACTAAAATCCCGACATAACCTATTTCATTAATCTTCGAGATTAGTTGATCTTGGGGGATGAACTCTGTGTGAATTTCTATTCCTGCAGCTTCTAGCTTGGCTATTCCTGCAGCGCTTATTCCATCGTTGGCTAATACTTTCATGTGTTTTTTATGCAGTTACTATGGCTAGTTCTTTCATTACGTTAACTAATGCTTGAACACTAGAAAGAGGAAGGGCGTTATAAATCGAAGCTCTGTATCCTCCTACAGACCTATGTCCCTTAATTCCGTTAATGTTAGCTTCACTCCACATTTCATCAAACTTAGCCTGAAATGAGGCATCTGTTAATGTGAAGGTTACATTCATTTTAGATCGGCTATTTACATGAGCATATCCTTTAAATAGGGGATTTTCGTCTATTTCGTTATAAAGCAACTCAGCTTTTTGATTATTTATTAGCTCAATAGCTTTAACTCCTCCTAAGTTTTTTAACCATTCGAGCATTAGCATAGATGTATAAATAGCAAAAACTGGAGGTGTGTTGAACATCGAGTCTTTTTCTATGTGCACCGACAGGTCTAAATAAGAAGGGATGTTTCTCCCTGTTTTTCCTAGAAGTTCTTTTTCTACGATGTATAAAACAGTTCCTGCTGGTCCCATGTTCTTCTGAGCGCCTGCATAGATTAATGCAAAATCTGACACATTAATTTCTCTACTAAATATATCACTACTCATGTCACAGATTAATGGGCACTCCGAAGTAGGTATAGTCTGCCACTGTGCTCCATAAATCGTATTATTAGATGTGAAATGAAAAAAGTCAGCATCTGAAGGGATAGAATAATCTAACATTAGCTCAGAGTATCCGTTTTCTTTTCCAGACGCTACTAAATCTACATGTCCTAATAATTTCGCTTCTTTAATAGCTTTAGAACTCCATGTGCCGCTATCATGGTAGGCGCCTTTTCCGTTTTCTTTCAGGAAATTAAACGCTGCGGTATAAAATCCTAGACTAGCTCCTCCTTGAAGAAAAAGTACTTCGTGAGTATCAGGGACATTTAAAAGCTCTTTCACTAAGCTTCTAGCATTGTCCATTACTGCAATGAATGACTTGCTTCTGTGGCTTATCTCTATTAAAGAAAGTCCTATTCCATTAAAGTCTTTTACTGATTCCGAGGCTTTTTGTAACACTTCCTCAGGAAGAATACAAGGGCCTGCACTGAAATTATGTACCATGAGCTGTGAGCTTTTAATTCATTACAAACTTCCAAATAATAATTGGTTCTGATGTCAGGATAATGATAATAATTTTATAAACTTTTATGTTTATAGCCCAAGGTGTTCAAGCGCTTTGGTTTTATATCGATCTAATTTGAATAATAGTTCAATATCTTCAGGTATAAGTCTAGTTTTCAGGATTAGCGAATATTCCTCTATTATTTCTAATCTCTTGTCCTCGTACGATATTATTCCTAAAGCTTTTATGGTTTCCTTTTTAGATAATACCTCTTGACTAATTAATTTCTTGACTGCAATTATTCTATCTCTTTCAAAAGCTAAACTCTCAATTTCTTTAATTTCTTTTTGTCTCAGATTACCAGTAGATTTATATCTACTGGTAATAATAAATAGGGCTTCTAATGGATTCTTAGAATGGTGCTCTGGCATAGTTAAAGAATCTATATACTCTAATGGTAAATCGAAGACTGACTCGGGTAAAATCTGCCATTCTTCAGAAATGAATTTTAGATTGAATTTTTGAGCTTTATTTTGTTTAACTGCCAAATCTAATTCTAGCAACACTTGTTCCGTAGAGTCCACTATTTGAAAATAGCCTTTTCTTTGATTGGGGAAGTAGAACTCCCCATCACTGATAAGTGAATTTGTTTCTAGTTGAGTATTTATTTTAACAGAAAAAGGAATAGAATCAGAAGAGGTAATTACAATACTACCTTGACCTATAAGATCCGACATGACAGAGCTTAGAAGTACTGTTGTTAAAACAAGAATATAGTTTTGAATGGTTTTCAAAATTCGGTTTTCTCTTTTCAGTGAAATAATCGCACCAAAGTTACTCCAAAGTGATTTTATTTGTTTGTCTTTTGCTCTACTCTTTGGTTTAGAATTTTTATCATTCCTTTAGAAGGTAGTTTGCGTAGCAATATTTTCAACATATTATGTTCTCCAGAACCAAATGATTTAGGAATAAACCAAATAACAATTACATAAGAGAGCCCAAGCGATAAAGCACCAACAAGTATATTAACGAATACTGGAAACCCTAAATGATTTAATCCAATCTTAGTTAAGAGACAGAGGCCTAGCGTGAGAGTAGCTATTACTAATGGACCTATAATGAGTTTTAATATCTCTGATAGCTTAACTTTTAGAATACGAAGTGTAAGTGCGGTCATCAATATGAACTGAATGAATACAGCCAAGACTAGCGCCATGGCTACTCCTGTTAAACCAAGGTCGAGTGATTTAACGAAAGAGACTTCGCTTAGAGCTGTCCAAACGAATAAGGAGATAGCTAAAAAGTAAATAAACTTTATAAATGCCCCGATGTAAACTCTGTCAAGCGCCCTTATCACTGCGTCAGAAAGTTTGATTATAGTTCTCATAAAGAGTCCTATAAATAGTATTTGCACCACTAGAACGGCTCCTAAGTATTTATCCCCTAGTAATATAAGTACTACTTCTTCTGAGAAGATGACTAGAAAAACGGATGAGGGCAATGAAATAGTAGCTAAAACTGAAAAAGCACTTCGATAAGCAAATTTTAGTTTTGAGGTTTGGTCTTGAATCATACTTAACCCGCTAAACATGACGCTATCGGATAGTTTCCCAATAATGGTGATAGGATAGCTTATTACTTTTAGTGATTGGTCATACACTCCAGTTTCCCCCCAGTTATTTCCAGCTGCTGAATCTGTTGCAGCATATCTAGAAACTAAGAACACATCAATTTTAGAACTTAGGTAATTGAAAAATGTAAAAAGAGTGCTTCCTCCTCCATACCTAATTAACGATTTAGCTTTTTTAATGCTACTTAATGGCTCTAGCTTTATTGGATGGAAATACCAGTAACAGATGGTCATAATTAAGCTTTGAGATAAAAGGGCTAAAGCATATGCCCAAACCTCAAAGTCTAAATAGGCCAGTGTTAGCCCAACAATCATCAGTCCTAACAGCATTCCTATAGTCACAGAAATGAAGAGTTGTTTGAACATTAGCTTTTTTAGCAGCAGTGATTTGGGAATAATACTAATAGCAGAAATAATAAAACTGAGCCCTATTATTCTTAACAATGGACTTAGTCCAGCGTCATGGTAGTAATGCGCTATATGAGGAGCTGATATCCATAGAAAAGAGAAAAAAAGAATTCCTAATATAGCCGATAGATAAAAACTTCCTGAGATTTCAGATTTAGTGATTTCTTTTTTTTGAATAATAGCGGGCCCGATTCCTATTTGAGCAAAAATATCAATAAATCCAGTGATGATAAGGACTATAGCCATAATCCCAAATGATTCTTTGGAAATTAGCCGAGCCAGAAGGGCGTTAAAAATTAGCTGAATAACACTCTGAACGATGACGTTTATGCTTTGCCATCCGAAAGCATTCATTATCTTTTTTTCTTGACTCAAGTTGTTGGTGAATTTTAGCTAAAGTAGCAGGAACAGTTAATAGGAGAGAGGGTAGTGGAACTGTTTATACATTATTTAATGTTAAAACTGTGCACTGTCATAAATGGGCACTGCTATTTAACTTAAATGTGATTATTGAGGAATAAAAAAAACCTTTCATTGCAGTGAAAGGTTTTTTTTCATAGGTATATGTCTAGAGTTACTTGGCTATGTTTATAGCTCTAGTTTCTCTAATTACAGTGACTTTTACCTGGCCAGGGTAAGTCATTTCTTCTTGAATTTTTTGGGAGATATCAAATGAAAGTTGATTTGCTTCAGCATCAGTTACTCTTTCACTTTCTACTAAAACCCTTAATTCTCTACCTGCTTGGATGGCGTATGACTTGCTTACTCCTTCGTATCCTAAAGCTAAGTTTTCTAAATCTTTTAATCGTTGGATGTAAGACTCCACTACTTCTCTTCTAGCCCCAGGACGTGCCCCTGATATAGCATCACAAACCTGGACGATAGGAGAAATCATATACTTCATTTCGATTTCATCATGGTGAGCACCTATAGCATTACAAACTTCAGCATTCTCTCCATACTTCTCAGCTAGTTTCATTCCGAGAATAGCATGTGGTAATTCGGACTCCTCATCAGAAACTTTTCCGATGTCATGAAGTAAACCAGCTCTTTTTGCTAGCTTGGTATTTATTCCTAGTTCTGCTGCCATTGTAGCACACAAGTTCGAGACTTCTCTCGAATGTTGAAGAAGGTTTTGTCCGTATGAAGAACGGTATTTCATTCTTCCCACCATTCTGACAAGCTCATTTTTCAAACCATGTATTCCTAAATCAATACATGTTCTTTTCCCTATCTCCGCTATTTC
>MDSY01012235.1_pt1 | contig 25276 bp, 34 predicted proteins | sample 811131 | NCBI WGS metagenome assembly MDSY01 (sample SAMN05326643, study PRJNA326480) | marine metagenome | isolation source: seawater | place: Atlantic Ocean: South West | collected 2010
CTACCTTAAAGAAGGTAAATTACTTAAAGAAGAAATAGATGAAGATGTAACTGATATGATTGAGTTACTACAAAAATATGTTATGGATAAGTTAGGGGCAGATGAACCTTACATACCAGAAGATGCCATCCCATCAATTGCTGAAGAAATTGCTTTAATTTTAAATGCCTCTTCAGCTACTATTGCTAAAGATGGTCCTGGAAATATAAAAGAACAATTATCCCCTTCACAACAAAAAATATTAAACTCACTCAGAGATGAATTAAAAACATCTTTAGATCCAGATTTAGATTCAGATACTACGCGTTTTTTAAGAAATGCAGATGATATTCGTATGGATATTCGTAAAGAATTTGGAGATGTAATAGCAAACCAAATAGAAGATGGTGAGTATGAAATGAATTTTCCTAGAGATACAGGAGTTCCAGGATTCCAACGTCCTGATAAATTAGCTCAAAAAGAAAAATCTAGTGGTAATAGATATAGAGTAACTAAATCAGGTAAAATGAATAAGCAGGATGTAAATAGAATGAAAAACCAATATAAAAGAGGATATTAAAAATGAGCGAATTTAATTTCAAACAATACCTCAAAGAAGGTAAATTACTTAAAGAAAATCTATCCGAATCCAAATTTAAAAAAGATGATAAGGTTAAATTTACTAACCCTAAAAATAAAAATTGGTATGGGATTGTTTTAAAAGTAATAGAAAATCCTTCACCCGAAGAAACTTCTTATGAATTAGAAATGGTTTCAGGAAGAGATAGTGATTTTTCAAGAACTAATATGGGTGAATTTTATGAAAGTGAATTACTTCCTTTTAGAGAGGTACCTAAAGAAGAATCTGGAAATATTAATGATGTAACCCAATTTGGTGGTGAAGATTTAGTAATATCTACTGAAGATGGTGATATTGAAGGAAAAAGAATTTTAGTAAAAAAACCAATTAAATCCAACCCTAAATATTTTAATGAGTATTATTTCGGTTCATTTCCTAATAACAATACACCTGCAATTCAATATATTAAATCTAATATAAAGACTAAAGAATCTGGAGGTAATATTATTTTTACTTTTTCTGCATTTAAAAAATGGCTTAAAAAAGAAGGTATCCCATTTGTATATGGTATTAGGCGCTAGGACATAAATCTAAATAAATTAAAAATTACAATTTGGTTCCATAAGGAGCCATTTGTACATTCGGTTACACAACAGGTTATAAAAAAAAGGTTATGTTCTGGTTAATAGAAACAGATAAACAGTTGGATTATTTAAAAAATAGAGGTTTTGATAAAGCCTTTGTTGAAATAATTCCTTATAGCTTTAAAGAACACCCATGTCAAAATAACATATGTGCTGTCTACATTAGGCCGTTAGATGAGACAAAAGGGTTTATAATGCCCATTACACATAGTGAAACGTTATCCGTTAGTATAGACAATGTATTAGCCATTTTAAACGAGATAAATAGCATATATGTTCGGGATAAGAAGGAATCGTTACATTATTTTATTCATAAAAACATTTATGACACAACACTCCACTCACCTACGTATATACATGAATTACCGCAAGTTTATCAATGGTTTCATACTAGGATGGATAGCAGGAAGGATATAAACAGAATTATACCTATTGTAAAACACTATGAGTATTGTAGTAATTTATTTGAATCATTAAAAGAAAATATCGATGGAGAATTCAACACATTTTTTAACACAAAAGCCCCAATGGTATTCAACTACATCGAAAGAAGTGGTATACGAATTGATAGAAAGAAATTTGAAGAAGCATTTTACTTACCAGATACAGATACCGTCTTCACCCAATACAACTTCAAAACCTTAACAAGAAGACCATCAAATAAATTTAAGGGAGTTAATTACGCTGCTCTTAGTAAGAAGAATAATGATAGGGAGTCATTAATCCCACAAAATGACATATTCATTGAGTTAGACATAAGGGCTTATCATCCATCATTACTAGCAAAGTTAATTAAGTATGATTTTGGATGTGAAGATATACATCAATCTTTTAGTGAAATGTATAAAGTTGACTACAATAAAGCTAAGGAGTTAACATTTAAACAATTATATGGGGGAGTGTTTGATGAGTATAAGGAGTTAGAGTTTTTTAAAAAAGTAATAAAATTTACTGAAGATTTATGGAAAGAATTTGGGGAAAAGGGATTCATTGAAGTTCCTATATCAAACTGGAAGATACGTAGGGAAGATGTGGGTGAAATGACTTCGCAGAAACTGTTGAATTACTTGCTACAAGGCTTGGAGACCGCAATGAATGTTCGTATCTTATGGGAGATGATAAAAATACTGAAAGGTAGGAAAACAAAAATAGTATTATATACCTATGATAGTTTTTTATTGGATTTTAGTAAAGATGAAAAAGAGTTATATGAATTAATTTTAGATGTATTTAAGAAATACAAATTAAACACAAAAATGAGTTATGGATACAATTACAAATTTTGAAGAAGTAGGCAATACGTATAAGGTAGACGATTTCAATGATTTTTCTACTTTAAATTTTAACAACTTGAATAATAAGTTATTTTGTACTTTTACAACCCTAGATGAGTTGGATGATTTAATCGATAGCATTAAATCTCAGTATAATGTCTTATACAATAAAATATTTGTTTTACAAGTTAGAGATAATGATGAGTACGTCTGCACTTATAATATTGATCAAGTAAACCTTGATAATATTCCTCAAAACACGATCCTAGTTCATAGGAAGAAAGATAGCAATACCTTATACACAATTAATGCTCTAAATGAGTTAATTAAGAAGTTAAATGATGGTATTGTTGACACCAAGTTTCCAATATCTTGGCAGCATTATAGAAATACAATTCTTTTAACTCGCCATGATGAGTTGAAGCAATTGAGAACAAAAATTCACAAAATTATTGAATTATAATTTGGATTAGTGAGTTTTATTTCGTATATTCAATTAAGTTAAATATAAAAGTTACATTATGAATTTAGATGTTATTAAACAGCGTTTGGAGGCTTTGAATAGTCAATCCCAAAAGAAAAGTGGTGGAGGAGGTAACCAAAAGAATTTATTCTTTAAACCCTCAATTGGTAAACAAGTTATTAGAGTTGTTCCCTCGAAATTTTATAAAGATAACCCATTTACAGAAATGAAGTTTTATTATGGGATTGGTCCTAAAATGATGATGGCTTCACCATTAAATTGGGGAGAAAAAGATCCTATTGCTGAGTTTACAAAGCAACTTCGTCAATCAAATGACAAGGAGAATTGGAGATTAGCTAAAAAGTTAGATCCTAAAAATAGAGTTTTTATTCCTATTGTTGTAAGGGGTGAAGAAAGTGAAGGTGTTAAATTATGGCAATTTGGTAAATTAGTCCATGAAGCATTTCTTCAAATGGCTTCAGATGATGAAATTGGTGATTTTACAGATATTCTAGAAGGTAGAGACATTAAACTAAATACTGTAGGACCTGAGTCTACCGGAACAAGTTATAATAAAACTTCAATTGGGCCATCTTTAAAGATAACACCACTATCGGATGATAAAGCTATTGTAGATAATCTTTTAGGTGAGCAAGTTGACCCTATGAAATTATTTAAGCCTTTACCATTTGATGAGATGAAAGCAAATCTCCAATCATTCTTATCTCCAGATGGTGAAGAAGAAGGAGATATAATTTCAGAACAACCTGTAAAGTTTGATGATGAACCTGTAAAATCTAATTACTCTCTAAATGTTAAAGATAAAAAGTCAAAAGTAGAGAAGTTTGATGATATGTTTGCAGATGATGATGCAGCAGATGATTTACCATTTTAATTAAAGTTTTATGGCGAGAGCAAAAAAATCAAAATCCCTATCTGAAGCAGTTTCATCTGAAATAAGATCGAAATTCAATTTAGATGGGTTTAAAAATAAAAAAGGACTTACCTCCAAAGCTAAATTCAAAGAGCAAACCTGGATACCATTATCTGAAGCATACCAGGAAGTAACTTCAGTTCCTGGTATTCCTCAAGGTCACATCGTATTACTTAGAGGACATTCAGATACAGGAAAGACAACCGCCTTACTAGAGGCGGCTGTTTCCGCTCAAAAGCGAGGAATCCTTCCAATTTTCATTATAACAGAGATGAAATGGAATTGGGAACATGCAATCCAAATGGGATTAGAAGTTGATGAAGTAGTTGATGAAGAGACTGGAGAAATTATAGACTACACAGGTCAATTTCTTTACGTTGATAGAGAAACAATCCATTCAATTGAAGACGTTGCTGGATTTATTTTAGATTTATTGGATGAACAAAGAAAAGGAGATTTACCTTATGACTTACTATTTTTGTGGGATTCAATAGGATCGGTTCCTTGTGAAATGTCAATTAAGTCAAATAAAAACAACAATGAGTGGAATGCTGGTGCTATGTCTACACAATTTGGAAATAGTGTAAATCAGCGAATTGTATTATCTAGAAAAGAAAGTAGCCCACACATTAATACTCTTGTGTGTATTAACAAAGTATGGACTGCAAAAGCAGAATCACCAATGGGTAAACCTAAACTTATGAATAAGGGAGGATTTGCAATGTGGTTTGACTCAACATTTGTTGTAACCTTTGGTAATATCATGAATGCCGGTACTTCTAAAATAAAAGCTATTAAAGGAGGAAAGCAAGTTGAGTTTGCTAAGAGAGTAAATATTCAAATTGATAAAAATCACATCAATGGTTTAACTACAAGGGGAAAAATTGTAATGACACCTCATGGTTTTATTTTAGATGATGATAAGTCATTGAAAAACTACAAAGAAGATAATGCTAAAGCTTGGGCAGAAATTTTAGGTGGGGGTGATTTTATAATTGCTGAAGAAGAGCAAAATTATGAAGATATTTCATCACACACCGGAGAACCAGAATAAAATTAAACTATGAAACAAAAAGAACTATTTAAACTCCTAGATAATGTCCAGGAGTCAGGGGATGAAATCGTTCAAAGTGATAGATTCTTACTTATAGATGGGTTAAATCTATTTTTTAGGAATTTTGCCATGATGAATATGATTAATCCTGATGGAGTTCATATTGGTGGTTTAGGTGGGTTTTTTAGGTCACTAGGAGCTATGATTCGTAAAATTGATCCTACAGAAGTTTATGTAGTGTTCGACGGAGCAGGATCATCTAATAATAGAAAAAATCTCCTCCCTGAGTATAAGTCAGGGAGGAATCTCCAACGTATTACTAATTGGGAAGTATTTGAAGATCAAGGAGAAGAAAATGACTCTAAAGTAGATCAAATTGTTAGAATTATTCAATATTTGAAAACCCTCCCAGTTAGAACTGTATCAATTGATAAAGTTGAAGCTGATGATATTATTGCTCACTATGCCCAAACACTTCCTAAAAAGAAAGAAGATAAAGTATTTATCATCTCTTCTGATAAGGATTTTCTCCAACTGATAAATGAGAATGTTATTGTGTATAGACCAATGGAGAAAGAGTATTATACTGAGGCCACAATGATGGAGAAGTATAAAATGTCTCCTTCAAATTTTATTATCCATAAAACCCTATTAGGAGATAATTCTGATAAGATTAAAGGGGTAAAGGGGTTAGGAGACAAAGGTCTATTAAAAAAGTTTCCGGAGTTAATGGAGAAAGACCTTACTTTAGATGATATTTACAATATATGTGAAAGTAAATTTAAAGATCATGTGGTCTATGCTCGAATAGTTCAAGGAATTGAAGAGTTAGAAAAAAATTATAAGGTTATGGATTTAAGTAATCCTATGATCGATGAAAATGATGAAAAATATTTAAATAAGGTTGCGAATACCCGTAATTTAGAATACCTCCCAGAACAGTTTGTTCAAATGTATAATCAAGATAAACTTGGAGGTATGATAAGGAATGTTGAGATTTGGGTAAATGATGTTTTTAAAAAATTAAAGTTATATGACACTAAGTAGCATTAACCAGTATGGTTCGAAATTCCAAGTAAAAGTATTATCATCTCTATTAACCCAAAAAGAATTTTTGGTTAACATTTATGATATTCTAAGTGATGAATATTTTGATAATCAGGCCCACAAGTGGATTATCAAAGAAATTTTAAGGTATTATGATAAATATCATACTACACCTTCTATGGATATCTTAGCTGTTGAGTTGAAGAAATTAAGTAATGATATACTTAAAATTTCAGCAAAAGAACAACTAAAATTAGCTTATGAAGTTAGTATTGATGATTTAGAGTATGTTCAAGAAGAATTTTCAACTTTTTGTAAAAACCAACAATTAAAAAAAGCGTTATTAGGCAGCGTAGATCTCCTTAACGCAGGTGATTATGAGTCTATTAGGTTCTTAATTGACAACGCTCTAAAGGCGGGACAAGACAAGAATATTGGGCATGAGTATGTTAAAGATATTGAGTCTCGTTATAGAGAAGATCATAGAGTAACTATACCAACTCCTTGGGAAAATATTAATAATCTAATCCAAGGTGGGTTAGGAGGAGGAGATTTCGGACTTATATTTGGTAATCCTGGAGGTGGGAAGTCATGGACTTTAGTAGCTTTAGGGGGTTATGCTGTTAGGTTAGGATATAATGTTGTCCACTACACTCTAGAATTAGGTGAAACTTATGTAGGTTTAAGATATGATGCATTTTTTAGTAAAATCCCAGTTGACAATGTTATTAAAAATAAATCAACAATTGAAGGAATAGTACCAGAATTACCTGGAGAATTAATTATTAAGGAATTTCCAACAGGAAGAGCAACAATATCTACAATTGAATCTCATATTAAGAAAGTTAAAGATTTAGGAGTTGAACCTGATTTGATCATTATAGATTATGTTGACCTTCTCTCCACAAAGAAGAGAACATCTGATCGTAAAGGAGAAATTGATGATATTTATATTAGCACTAAGGGATTAGCAAGAGAATTAAATCTACCAATATGGTCAGTTTCTCAAGTTAATCGTGATGGAGCTAAAGATGATATTATTGAGGGAAACAAAGCTGCAGGTTCATATGACAAAATTATGATTACAGATGTTTGTATTTCACTCTCAAGGCAACGAAAAGATAAAGTAAATGGAACAGGAAGGTTCCATATTATGAAAAATAGATATGGAATGGATGGGTTAACATATGGGGTAAAAGCCGATTTATCTACAGGACATATTGAAGTTCATGATTATGACCCTGATAATGAGGAATCTGAATCTCCACAATCACAATCTACTAACAATTATGGTAGTTTTGATTCATTTGATAAAAAAGCGTTGCAAAACAAATTTTTTGAATTAAACAAGTAAATAATAGATTAAATATCCAATATGAAGAAAACAAAAGACCTAAAAGAAGAAAGAATTGTTTATAAACCATTTGAATACCCTGAAGCTTCGGATTATTGGTTAAAACAAAATCAAGCTCATTGGATTCATACTGAAGTTCCTATGATGTCTGATATTAATGACTGGAAACAAAATTTAACTAAAAATGAAAAAAATATTATAGGTTCAATCTTAAAAGGATTTGCCCAAACCGAAACAGTAGTAAATGATTACTGGACCGGTTTAGTTACAAAATGGTTTAGAAAACCTGAAATTATAGCAATGGCCACTATGTTTGGAGCTATGGAAACTATCCATGCTGAAGCATACTCTCTATTAAATGAAGAGTTAGGATTAGATGATTTTAGTGAGTTTATGGAAGATGAAACTACAATGGCTAAAATTGAGAATCTAATGGATGTTAGAGATAGTTTTGGAGATGATAAAAATTGGCATGAAATAGCTAAATCTTTAGCAATATTTTCAGCCTTTACTGAGGGTGTAAATTTATTTTCATCGTTTGCTATTCTATTATCTTTTAAGATGAGAAATAAACTTAAAGGTGTAGGTCAAATAGTTGAGTGGAGCATCAGGGACGAATCAATGCATTCAGAAGCTGGATGTTGGTTATTTAGAACTTTATTAGAAGAAAATCCAGACTTAAAAACCCCAGAACTTGAAACAGCAATTAATGAAGCTGCTTTACTTTCCCTTAAACTAGAAGTTGACTTTATAGAAAAGGTATATGAGATGGGAGAGTTAGAGGGGTGTAATAAGGAAGATTTAATCTCATTTATTAAACATAGAGTTAATACTAAATTAGGTGATTTAGGTTATAAAGCAATTATTACCGGAATTGATGTAAAAGCCATAGAAAGAATGAAGTGGTTTGATCACTTATCAGCTGGGAAGCAACACACAGACTTTTTTGCAAATCGAGTAACAAATTATAGTAAAGGAACAATGGAGTGGGATGCTACTTCAATATTTTAAAGTTATAAAATAAAACAAATGGATAATAATAGTTTAATATCAGATTACACAAATTGGGAAAGGGGAAAAGATTATCCTGAATTTATGGATGAAGTTGCTTTATCTACAATTTCAAAAGGATATCTTTTACCAGGTGAAACACCTAAAAAAGCATATAGGAGAGTAGCACAATCGGTTTCTAGAAGATTAAATCGACCTGACTTAGAATCTAAATTTTTTAAATATATTTGGAGTGGGTGGATTGGACTAGCCTCCCCTGTTTTATCAAATACAGGAACTGATAGAGGATTACCTATATCTTGTTTTGGGGTTGATACTCCTGACTCTGTTAGAGGGATAGGGTTAACTAATGCTGAAGTAATGAAACTAACATCTGTAGGTGGAGGAGTTGGAATATCAGTTAATAGAATAAGAGAAAGAGGAGAAGAAATTAGCGGAAATGGTAAAAGTGAAGGAGTAGTACCTTGGTGTAAGATTTATGATTCAACCATTATAGCAACTAATCAAGGAAATGTTAGAAGAGGAGCAGCATCTGTGAATTTAAATGTTAATCATGGGGATATAGAAGAATTTCTTCAAATTCGAAGACCTAAAGGAGATCCTAATAGACAGTGTTTAAATCTTCATCAATGTGTAGTAATTGATGATTCATTTATGAGAAAATTAAATGATAGAGATGAAACTGCTATGGGTATTTGGTTAGAAATTCTAAAATCAAGAATGGAAACTGGAGAACCTTATTTAATGTTTGAGGATAATGTAAATAAAGATAACCCTTTAGCTTACATGATGAATAATTTAAATGTCTCAATGACCAATATCTGTACTGAAATAACTTTACATACTGATGAAGAGCATTCTTTCATATGTTGTTTATCATCTTTAAATTTAGCTAAATATGATGAGTGGAAAGATACTGATGTTGTAGAAATTGCTACTTACTTCCTAGATGGGGTAATGCAAGAATTTATAGAAAAGACAAATGGTAAAGAAGCAATGAGACGTACCCATAATCATGCTAAAAAAGGTAGGGCATTAGGTTTAGGGATTATGGGTTGGCATACTTTCCTTCAAAAGAAAGATTTACCCTTTAATTGTATAACCTCAACAGCTTGGACTCATACTATAATGTCTAAAATTAGAAATGAAGCAGAGGCTGCTTCAAGAAAATTAGCCCAAGAGTATGGGGAACCTTTATGGTGTAAAGGAACAGGTATGAGAAATACTCATGTCTTAGCAATAGCACCAACAGTTTCAAATTCAAGAATTGCAGGATGTTCAGCTGGAATAGAACCTCAACCGGCTAATGTTTATACTTTTAACGGAGCAAAAGGAACATTTATAGTTAAAAACCCAGAATTAGAAAAGTTATTAATTAAGAATAACCAAAATACTAATAAGGTGTGGGATCAAATATTAGCTGATGGTGGATCTGTACAAAACCTCCCAACAGAAATATTAAATGAAGATGATAAAGAAGTATTTTTAACATTTGCAGAAACTAACCAATTAGAATTAGTTAGACAAGCTGCTATAAGACAAAAATATATTGATCAAACTCAATCCTTAAATTTAGCATTTTCCCCAACAGACTCCCCAAAATGGATAAATCAAGTTCATATGGAAGCCTGGAAATTAGGAGTAAAAACACTTTATTATTTAAGAACAGATTCAGTAATAAAAGGAGATTTAGGATCTCGTACAGCTGAATGTGTTTCTTGTGATGGTTGATAGAATATCTTAATCAATATTAAAGGGGGTGTACATTTGTATACCCCCCCAATATTTATAATAAACTGTTTAATTAATTTTTAAACAAAAAACTTATAAATAATGAAATTTAGCGATATTTTTAAAGATAGCAATGAAGTAAATGAAAAAAACATAGTTGGTTTTTTATCATTTGCATTAATGGTAATATTTGCTTTAGTAGATATTTGTACTGGAATATTTGGTAAAGAATTAATTCTCCAAGAGTACATTTATAATTCATTCCTTTTTATTACTCTTGGAAGCTTTGGTATATCTGAAATAGGAAAAGTAATAAGTAAAAATAAAAAAGAAAAAGAATAAATAGTTATGAAAACTATAAAAGATTATTTCATTATTCAAGAATTTGTTGATCCCTTAGTTTATAACAAGTATGGGGAAGAGGCATGGAAATTTATTGATGAAAAACTTTTAGATTGTTTATTAATAATACGTGAAGAATTAAATTCTCCAATCTCCATTAATAATTGGAACTATGGTGGGAGATTTACTCAAAGAGGACTCAGACATAATATGAGCCCATTAGTTTTATCTAAAGATAAGTTGTATTTATCTGCACATCTTTTTGGTAAAGCTGTTGATTTTGATGTTTCTGGGATGACTTCTATTGAAGTTAGAAAATGGATTGTAGACAACTCTGATAAATTCCCGTGTAAAATTAGATTAGAAAGAAATTTAGGAGGGAAACCAATAACCTGGGTTCATTTAGATATAATGTCTGATGAAACTAAACCCAAAATATACCAATTTGATGTTTAATTAAATTTTAATAAATATTATGACAACCCCTATGAAACTACTAATAGCATCTTGTTCATCCATTTGTGGATTTTTACTTACTTACTTTACAGAATTAACCTTAAACAATATTGAACAGTTTTTGGCTGTTGGTTTTGTTGTATTATTAGATGGAATATTTGGGGTAATCGCAGGAATTAAAAGAGAAGGGTTTCAAACCTTTAAGGCCCTAAGTATACTTAGAACTCTAACAGTTTGGTGGATGATTTTAGGTGTCATACTTTCTATAGAAAAAGGATTTGCGGGGACTAGTTGGCTATCTGAAACAGTATTAACTCCTTTCCTAGTATTTGAGTTAATAAGTGCTTTAAAAAATGCCTCTATGGCTGGATTTGTAAATAATGGTTTATTAAATACCATTTTAGATAAAATTGACGGTCATAAAGGAAAAAGAAAAAAATAAAGTTTTTAAAATTCCATTAAATGTTTCAAAAAATTAAAGATAGAATCTTTCCATTCATCATCACATTATCAGCCTTATCCGTTAGTGCTTCTGCTGCTTTTTATTCTGTAAGTGGGTTAAGTAAATTATTTGCTGGGGCTTCGTTTGAAGTAATAATAATGGCTAGTAGTTTAGAAATATCTAAATTAGTTATAGCTTCTTTATTATATCAATATCGAAAAACACTCCCCAAACTATTAAAATATTACTTATCAATAGCCTGTGTAATTTTAATTTTTATTACTTCAATGGGGATCTATGGCTTCCTCTCATCGGCATACCAGGAAACTGCTAATAAAGCCGGAAAAGTAGAATCACAGATTTTATTAGTTGAAACTAAGAGGGATAATATAAATAACCAACTTATTACATACAATAGTGAAAAAGAAAATATAAACCAAGCATTAGCAGATTTAAGAAAAGGTTTAGCAAATAATGTTATACAATATAAGGATAAAGAGACAGGGCAAATAATAACTACTACCTCTCGCTCTACAAGGAGATCACTTGAAAAACAGTTAGAACAATCCCTACTACGTCAAGATAATATAAACTCCAGAGTAGATGAATTAAACCAAAAAATATTTGATTATGAAACTGAAATAATTGACATAAAGACTAATGATGATGTAGCAGCTGAGTTAGGACCTTTAAAATACTTATCAGGACTAACAGGGGTAGCAATGGATAAAATTATTAATTATTTACTTTTAACTATTGTATTTGTATTTGATCCTTTAGCCATTGCTTTAGTCATAGCAGCTAATTATGCTTTTGAAAAATTAAAAGAAAAGTATAAAGTAAATTTATATGGGGAAACTGTAAAAGATCCACCCCAACCAAACCCAACCATTAAAGATAACTCTTCAATTTTTAATGAAGAAGAGCAAATTATTCCACCTAAAACAACATCTAAAGAGATTGAAATTTTAGAAGAAAAAATATCGAAAACCCCCAAAGTAAAGAAAAGAGGACCAAAGGGTTTAGATGCCTTGAATGTCCAATTAAATATTCTTAAAAATAGGGGAGATGATGACGATCTCCAAAAGACTTATTGATAAAAATGTGGCTTCCTGAGGAATTCATCGTATATTTACGGGGTAAGGTTGCAGGGTTAGGCAGCGCAAAAATTTAAAAATTTAAAAATAAAGGTTATGAAAATAGAATTTAATTATCTCTTCCACAAAACTAAGGCATTAATTATAGCCGATGTTGTAAAATCGTTGCCAAACGATGAAGAAGTGAAAGCTCATATAGACACACTACCTTACTATGGAACTTGTACTACTGAATACAACGAGGGTTTTGAAGATGGCGTAAAATGGTTGAAAGAGCAATTAACCAAGTGAGGCTATGTTTTACAACGTTCTTAATAAAATTTAGTAGTGCGACCACTACAGATTAATAGATGCGGAACAGCTGACACGCACCATTAATTTTATTTATTGTTAGCAAACGTAATTTAATATGGCAAAAAGTTTAGAAAAAGAACCGATGATTATACCAAATGAATATGATGGGTTATGGTCTGCTTATTATGTTGAAATTATATTCCACAACGGAAATAAATCACATAAAATTAAATTAGATGAAGGTGTTCGTGGGATAAACTGCAAATGTAGAGTAACTGTTGATGAGGATGGTTGGGTTTATGTTTGCTAACGCTCCTTGTATGGTGCGTTGATACTAAAGTAAATTAGTAACTTAAACTTAGAAATAATGACAGAAGAGAATAAAGAGAAAGACAAATGCACTATACAAAATGTTAGCACTTGGTTACCTGTTGATGGTAACGAAAAAGCATTTCATAAAGCATCACTTAAAAACTGTGAATGTAGTTTTGATGATGGAACAATATTTAACTTTAATAGCATTGATACTGATGCTGAATTAACGCACTTCAAAACTGAGTACTAACGAATAGTTATATGGTTAGTGCGAAAATTTAAAAACAAAGCATTATGAAAGAATTAAAAAAAGATTACGAGCGTAGATTAAAAAAAGTATTAGCAGAATTGAAAGACTGCCCTTTAAATATTGAGAAAGAAGCGAGATTAGAAACAAAAGCGAGTTGTTACAAAACTTTTATAGCAGAACTGAACCGAGCATTAACTATATAACGTGTTGTATGTCTTTTTTAATTGCATACAACACCAGTATCACTACCATGGCTTCTATCGAAGTAGATAGACCACCAAAAACTAATAAAATTTAAATTTCAAACTTGGATATACTATTAAAAGGCATTATATTTATCGTAATATAAAAAAAATAAGTTAATGATAGTAGCACATGAAGCCCCCATTCCTTATATGGGAGAAGTAAGAGAGTTAACAGATTACTGTTATCTCCTTCCTCATCTTTTAGATGAAAGTGAGGACTATAAACAATACTTTGAAGAGTCTAAAAAACTAGGACGTTATATTGTTATGGATAATTCTTTACATGAATTAGGACAACCCTATGATTTAGATCGTTTAAGTTATTGGTTAGATTATTTTAAACCTAATGAATTTATAGTTCCTGACTATTGGCAAGAAAAAACAAAAACACTAGTTTCAGCTAAATCTTGGATAAGAAAATCATATCCTGAAAATACAACCCCAGTAGCAGTAGTTCAAGCTAATGATAAGATTGAAGCTTGGGAGTGTTATATTATTTTAAAAATGCAAGGATATAAGAAAATTGCATTTAGTTATGGAGCTGATTGGTATTATCAAGAAGGATTAGTATCATCCCCAGATAAAAATAATGTTTTCTTAACTAAAGCTCATGGGAGATATAATACTATAAGATTTTTATATAATAAAGGAGTTATTAATGCAACTGATAAAGTCCACTTACTAGGATGTAATGTCCCCCAAGAGTTTAGTTGGTACTCTAAAGAATTATTTCCTTTTATAGAGTCAATAGACACTTCAAATCCTGTTATACATGGTTTGGCAGGAATAAAATATGAAGATGGAGGACTAAAAGAAAAGATATCAACTAAAGTAGATAAATTTGAAGGAAATGCTAAAAATTGGGATATAGCCTTATACAACATAAATAAATTTAAATCATTCATTAAATAAAAATTAAAATTATGACACAATTAGAATTTGACCATCCAGATTTCCAAAAACCTAAACATGCTGTAGTATCACTATCAGGTGGAATGGATTCAAGTACATTATTATTAAAATGTATTAAAAACTTTAAAACAGTAACTGCTATTTCTTTTGATTATGGTCAAAAACATAGAGTTGAATTAGAAAAAGCAAAATCTTTAATTGATCATTTATCTCAAAGTGATTTAGGTATAGCAAGTAAATTAAAATACAGAGTAATTAAATTAGATGGATTAGTTGATTTATTAGATTCAAATTTAGTAACGGGAGGTGAAGAAGTACCTGAAGGACATTATGCTGAAGATAATATGAAAGCAACAGTTGTACCTAATAGAAATAAGATATTTGCTTCAATCACTCAAGCAATAGCTTTATCAGTTGCTAATGTAACAAAAGAAAAAACATCAATTGCTTTAGGGATTCATGCAGGTGATCATGCAGTTTATCCAGATTGTAGGCAAGAATTTAGAGATGCTGATGATAATGCTTTTAGACTAGGAAATTGGGAAGCCGAAAGAGTAGGTTATTATACACCTTATTTAAATGGGGATAAATATGATATTCTTTTAGATGGGGAAAAATTATGTGATGGGTTAAATGTTGATTTTGATGATGTTTACTCTCGTACAAATACTTCTTACAAGCCTTATCCAAGTGGAAATTCTGATTACAAATCAGCTTCATCAGTAGAAAGAATTGAAGCATTTATCAAATTAGGAAGAAAAGACCCAGTACAATACGAAGATGAAACAGGGGTTGTAGATTATGAAGTGGCAAAATCTCACGTAGTAAAAGTTTTAACCCAACATGATGAAATAAACCAAATAGCCGAGTTAGGTAGAGATTAATAATTAAAAAAATAAACTAAACATGAGTGATGGACTTAACGAAGCCTTTAAGGATTTAAATTTTAATTTTAACATGGTAGAAACAGAAAAACACCCCGACGCTAAATTACACCAAATAACAAGTTTTATAAAATCAGGAATAAGAATAATAGGTTATGGTTTTTTACCTTTTAACTTGGCTTTGGCTTGTGGGATACTTATCGTTAGTGAAATAGTAGGAATAATAGAAGAATTAGTCTAAATTTAAAAAATTAATTATGAATAAAGGAATTATATATTTTACAGCACCTTGGTGTGCTGGATGCAAGCAATTAGGTCCTAAAATAGATGATCTAATTTCAGAAGGAATTAATGTTAAAAAAGTTAATTGTGATTATGAACCCTCAATAGTCCAGCAATATAACATTAGAAATATTCCTTCTTTAATCCTAACCGATTTACAGGGTAATGAGATTAAAAGAACATCAGGAGGAGGAAAAACTTTACAACAATTAAAAGAATGGTATAATGGCTAAATTTCAATCAACAAAATTATTTGATGGGTTCAGTTGTGTTTTTCGTCAATGGAAAGCAGAAACAACACATTGTAAATATCTCCATGGTTATGGTGTAAGTTTTAGAATATGGTTTGAAGGTGAATTAGATGAAAGGAATTGGGTTTGGGATTTCGGAGGAATGAAAAGAGCTAATGGAAAAATAGATGGTAAATCACCTAAAGAGTGGATGGATTATATGTTTGACCATACTTTAATAGTTGCTGAAGATGATCCATATTTAGATGGTTTTAAAGCCATGGATACTCATAAATTAACGCAGACTAGAGTAATCCCGTCCACTGGTGCAGAGTCATTTGCTAAATTCATATACGACAAGATTAATCCTTTTATTCTAGAAGAAACAGATAATAGAGTAAGGATTATTAAAGTAGAATTCCAAGAACATAGTAAAAATAGTGCTATTTATAGTGAATAAAATATTAATATGGGTTTAAAACGATTAGAAGATTATAATAAAATTCTCCCGGTTTTGGAAGTTTATAGGTGCGTACAATCTGAAGGGAGTAGATTTGGAAGACCTACTATAGCTGTAAGAACTACGGGTTGCACTCATAGATGTTATTTTGGAGAAGGTGGATGGTGTGATAGTTGGTATACTTCTATCCACCCTGAAAGAGGAACATTTACATTTAACGATATTATAAAAATCTATGATGAAAATCCTCACATAGAAGAAATGATGCTTACTGGGGGATCTCCAACAATGCATCCCACTTTGGTTAATGAGTTAACCCACTTTGCAAATGAGAGAGGAATATTAATTACTATAGAAACTGAAGGCTCTCGTTTTTTAGAAACTGATTTTCCAATTGGTCTTATTTCTCTTAGTCCTAAATTTTCTAATAGTGTCCCTGTTATAGGAGCTATTACTCCTAATGGGAAGGTAGCAGATAAGAAAATGATAAACCAACACAACAAATTCAGACTAAATCTCCCTGAAATCGCAAAAACCTTAGATTATCATAAAGATTACCATTACAAACCAGTATGGGATGGAACTGATGGAAATCTAGAGGAAATTGAAAAATTTAGAGCAGATATGAATATCCCTAAAAACAAAACCTACATAATGCCCGCAGGTGATACTAGAGAAACACTATTAAAAATGTACCCTCTAGTCTTTAACTTATGTGCTGAAATAGGATATAACATGACTGGAAGAGATCATATAATTGCTTTTGATACTGAAAGAGGAGTCTAATATAAATAACCAAAAATAATGGAAAAAGAAAAATTATTCCTATCATGGAGGGATATAGAAGGATTAGTAGAAAATCTATGTCAAAAAATACAATCAACAAAATACCCCCACATAATTGAATCTGTTACAGGACTACCAAGAGGTGGATTAATCCCAGCTGTTATGGTTTCTCATAAATTGGGTATACCCTTTATTGAAGTTGAAACTTTAGATCCTATAACTTGGTGGAAGAAAAAGAAGGATTCTATACTCGTAATAGATGATATCTGCGATTCTGGTAAAACCCTCCAATACTATCAACCTTATTATACAACTGCTACCTTACATTACAAGCCTGAAGTATCTTCAATTACCCCTCATATTTATTGCGAGTCGGTAATAAAGGATGAATGGATTGTATACCCTTGGGAAAGAGAGGATTCTAAAATGATTCCGGATTATGTCAAGTAATCTTAGGTTTAGCGAAAAAATTATATTATATTCATATTAAATAAAACATGAAATGCAGAAAGATAAAGTAAATGCAGAATTAGGTTTAAAAGTTCAAAACCATTTAATTAGTAAAGGAGTTGAAATACCCATGAAACCCCAATTTGAGGGTTCTCACCAAGAGAAAATAGAAAGTATAAAATCTCACTTTACTAAAATAATGGAAGTTTTGGGCTTAGATCTAGAAGATGATTCTTTAATGGATACTCCAAATAGAGTAGCTAAAATGTACATGAATGAAATTTTTTATGGTTTAGATTATAATAATTTCCCAAAATGTACCACAGTAGATAACAAAATGAAATACGATGAATTAGTCATTGAAAAAGATATTACTTGTATTAGTAATTGTGAACATCATTTTGTAGTTATTGATGGATTTTGTCATATAGGATACATCCCAGGTGAGAAAGTATTAGGGTTAAGTAAGTTAAATAGAATTGTAGATTTCTTTGCAAAAAGACCCCAAATTCAAGAAAGATTAACAGAACAAATATACTTTGCTCTTCAATGTATTTTAGAAACAGATGACATTGCAGTAGTAGTTGAAGGTGTTCACTATTGTGTTAAAAGTAGAGGAATTAGAGATACTACATCATCAACAATTACATCTAAAATGGGAGGTAAATTCAGAGATGATAGTAACACATTAAGGAGAGAATTTTTATCATTAATAAGTAAATAAATCAAAAATAAAAGTAAATAGTTATGAAAAGTAAAGTACCATTTGTAGATGAAGTAGAAGAGTTTAATGAAATAATGGGGAAAGGCTACCAAAACCGAACAACCCCTACTATTAATCCTAAAGATGCCCAATTTGTAATTGATTTCATCCAGGAAGAATTAGATGAATTAAAAGAAGCAGTTGAAAATAAAGATATTGTTGAAATATTTGATGCTATTCTTGATATTACTTATGTAGGTTTAGGGAATGGTGCCTTAGTTTTTGGTTTAAAGGATAAATTAATTAAAGGCTACAATGAAGTACAAGCTTCTAATATGTCTAAAATTTGTTCTACTGAAGAAGAAGCTAAAGAAACTGTTAAATTACGTTCTGAACAACAAGGTGAAGCATGTCATTATGAAGAAACTGATAAGGGTTTTGTTGTGTATAGAACAAGAGATAATAAAGTAATGAAAAACATTAATTATTTTAGACCTGATTTGAAACAATTTTTCACTAAAGAAGAAATAGAAAGTTGTAAACAATAATTTATGGGTTTTAAAAAGGCATTTGCTCGGAGATTACAAGGAAATAAATATTTAATTCATGAGTGGACTGATCAAGGTTATGAAAGAGTAGAATGGATCAACAAGGCATACGTTGAATGTAATGAAGGTGAAGCTACCCATACAGGGTTAAATGGAGAATCACTTAAAAAGGTTTCTAACTGGAATAAGGAAAATTCAAAACTTCACTTTCATGACATGCCCCCTTATCAAAAGTTCCTAGTTGAAAAGTATGGAATCAATGATGAACCCTCAATAACACACAGGGAATTATTCTTTGATATTGAGATTGAAATGGGGGGGGCGCTTACTGAAGAGTATATAAAGTCTGCCCCTAAAAAGGTTACATCAATTGCATGGTACGATAAACAGGTAGATGAGTGGGCTTGTATAATCTTAGATCCTAAGAATCAAATAAAACCTACTAAGCAGGGGAATAAAGAAATTATTCCATGTCGTACTGAAGGGGAATTATTAGGTAAATTTCTAGAAAGATTTAGGGAAATAGATCCTGATATTATAATAGGATGGAATAGTGATTATTTTGATGTACCTTACTTATATTATCGAATATGTAATGTTTTAGGAGAAGATATAGCTAATTACCTATCCCCTATTAATTATGTTAGAGAGACCCCATGGTTTAAAGATCAATTCATACAAATCCCAGGAGTTGAATCCTTAGATTACATGAGATTACATAAGAAATTTAGTCAGAGAGATGAACCTTCAATGAGGCTAGATTCAATTGGTGAAAAGTATGTTAATCTGGGGAAGATTGAGTATGAAGGGAATTTAGATAGGTTATTCGAAACAGACATTAATAAATTCATTGATTATAACTTCCGGGATGTTGAGATTTTAGTTGAGTTAGATAAAAAATTAGAGTATTTATCTTTAGTTAAAAATCTATCCCATAAAGGAAAACATAATTATAGTGAAGTTTATGCTAATACTAAAACACAAGATGGAGCTATTTCAGCTTATTTGTTAAGTGAAGGTATTATCCCCCCTGCTAAAGAGAGAAACCCGTTTTCCAAGAAAAACTATGCTGGTGGTTATCTTTTTTGCCCCAAAGCCGGAATATATAACTATATGTTTGATGAAGATTTAACTTCACTATATCCTTCAATTATAATGACTATCAACATTGGTAAAGAAACCATGGTTGGGAGAATTATAGATGTAGATGATAGAAATAATAGGTTAGGTTTAAATGATTTATTAAATCAAAACCAAAATGAAGAACTTATAGTTGAAAATGTTAAACGGGATAGGACTAAAGTAAAAGTTAAAAAAATAATATCAATAATCAAACAAAGTAACCTATCAATATCAGCAAACGGGGTTATGTTTAAGACTAATAGGGAGTCTGTATTATCCACCATTCTAAAAAAGTGGTTTAAAGAACGGGTTGAGTATAAAACCCTAATGAAAAAAGCTTATAAAAGTGGAGATGAAGGGTTAGGAGCTCAATTTCATATGAAACAATATACTATGAAGATTTTATTAAATTCCCTATATGGGGCCACAGCTTTAGGATCATTCAGATACGGGAATGTAATTTTATCAGAAGCTATTACTTTATCAGGGCAACGAATTATACAAGAATCAGCATTAACAGCAAACCGTCATATTAACTCTGTTATTAGAGGAGAAAAACAACTATAATATGTTAAAAAAACAATCAATACGAAAAGAACATACCATCTATCTGGGGGGTGTTAAAATGGAAAAAGAAGAAATTATTGAAATATCAAAAGACTTTACAGAAAAAGAATTATTAAGATTTAAGAAAATGCTCCAACAAGGTGGGAGTATTAAAATAAAAGGATTATCTTACAATATCATAAAAAATGAAAGTAAACCTCGAAATAGTAGAGGAGATTATGAATCCCCTATGAAATTAATGGATAGAGAATGAAACATATAGAAGACACACCTTGGTGGATTTGTGATCCTGATGATACTAATTATGTAGCTTACTCTGATACAGATTCAATTTACATCCATGCGGAGCCTTTATTAAAGCATTTGTATTCTGATTTTGATGATCTTGATAGTAATATTAAAGATGATAAATTAGAAGAAATAGCTTTAAAATATCAAGATATCATTACTGACTCTTATGGTGACTTAGCTAAAAATTGTTTTAATGCTCCAGAACATAGACTTGAAATGAAAACAGAATGTGTTATAAGATCAGCTTACTTCAGAGCAACTCGGAGATATGCCCAATGGATAACTAAAGAAGAAGGAATTGCTAAAGAAAAATTAGATGTTAAGGGTCTAGAATTTAAAAAAGCCAATTTCCCTCCTACACTTGGGAAGTTTTTCCATAAAGCCTTAGTTGATACTTTAAAAGGAGCTAAACAAGATGAAATTGATAGCAGGATTAAAAAGTTTAGAGAAGAAATATTAAATGGTGAAGTTCCCTTAGAAAACTTAGCAAACCCTACCTCAGTAAAAAAATTAAATAAATACACAGAACGCAAAGCAAGAGCAGGGGAGATGTTTTCAGTTATAGGAAAAGGAGCACCAGCTCCTGTTAAAGCTGCTATAGTTTATAATGATTTATTAAAATTTTGGAATTTAGATAAAAAACATAGTCCAATTGTTCAAAGTGATAAAATAAAATGGATTTACTTAAAACCTAACCCATACCACATTGAATCTATTGCTCTTTTACCCTGGGACTACCCAGATAAAATTCGTATATTCATTGAGAAATATGCTGATAGGGAAAAAATATTTTCAAGTATATTATTAAATAAATTAGAAGGATTTTATTCAGATTTAAATTGGACATTATCTTTAAACCCATACCAAAAAATGTTTTTTAACTTATGATTAATAAAGGAGTTTTACAAAGTGTAATAAATAAATATCACTTAGGGATAAACAGTTCTGTTAAGTGGGTTATTAAAGATAATCAATTAACTATTGATTTTATGACACCTACTAAGGATGTTATAGGAAATGTTATTTGTAATGATTTCCCACTTGAAGATAGTAAATTAGCTATTTTTGATACTAAAAAACTATTAAATTTGGTTAATATTTGTAGTGGAGATTTACTTTTGGAATTAGATAAAAGAAAAGAAACATTTACAAAATTAAAAATATCAGATTTAAATTACAATGTTAATTATGCTCTATCAGATCCTCTCCTTATTGGGAAAGTAGGTACTGTTAATGTTCCTGATTGGTGTGTTGAAATTGATTTAGTTGTTGAAGATGTAGAAAATTTAGTAAAAGCTAAAAGTGCATTACAAGGAATTGATAATTTAACTGTTAATACTACTACAGATTTAGATGGGGAAAATGTATGTGAGATTGTATTTGGAGATGAGCAAGGACATAATAATAAAATAACATACCAGTTAAAAGGTAATATAGAAGAATTAGATTTAAATATCCCTTTCAATTCAGATACTTTCAAAACTATACTTAATTTCAATAAAGATATGGAAGAAGGTAAACTTTATTTAAGTAATATGGGATTAATGAAATTGGAATTTAAAACCGATGATACTGTAAGTGAGTATTTCTTAATAAGAAAAGCAGAAACTTCGTATTAAAAACTTCCCTTTGCTATATGTATTTCAAGATAAAAATCGACTTTAGGGCGAAAGTTTTATTTTAATGTTTAACCGCTGATCTTAGGACAGCACAAAATTAAGTGATATGAGTACACGTTTTTTAGAAAGAGAATTCTTTCCCTTTGATTTATTAGTAAAAAATTTCTTTGATGCTACTAATAACTTCATCCCAGCAATTGAATCAAAATTACCCCACCCTATTAATGTTTTTGAAGATGACTTAGGTTTAACCTTTGAGTTAGCTTGTACAGGCATTCCTAAAGAGACAATTGAGGTAAAAATTGATGGAGATATAATTCACTTTATCCATGATAAAGAAAAATCTCCAGAACCCCCAAATAGAAAATACATTACACGAGGAATTGCAAAGCGTTCCTTTAATTTAGGTTATAAAGTAAGTAGTAAATTTGATTTAAACAAAGCACATGCTATGTTTTTAGATGGGTTACTGTTAGTAACAGTTCCGTTTTCAACAAAGTCAAAAGCAAAAGTTTTAAAAATTAGTTAACAAAACTCGCCCTATAGTTTGGTTTAGCTAATTATTTTTCGTATCTTCCATTCAAATAAAAAGTTATAGACATATGAATAACACAATTATTAAAGACCCAAATCTTGAACCTTTCTACATTAGTAAAGACAAGTACTGCTACACCGTAATTGAATTAATTACCCCAACACGTACTAGGAGTAAATCAACCAAAGTTAAAGAACCTTATGAAAAGTCTGTAGGGCATTACACCCATTTAAACCACGCTTTAAAAGCCATTGCTAGGGGAAGATTAACATCACCCCCTAAGTTATACAGCTCAGTTAAAGATTACTTATCTTACTATGAAGAAATAAACACAGAATTAAAAACATTATTAAATAAAATAGAAGTATGAATATGAATTTAGAAGCACTATTTGATGCAGTTATCGTTAAACCTGTAGAAAACGAAGAACAACAATATGGAAATATTGTAGTCCCAGATTTAGGAAAAGATAAAAACGAAAGAGGAGAAGTTATAGCTGTAGGCCCTGGAAAGCCCACACTAATGGGGAGTTTTATAGAAACCCAAGTTAAAGTAGGGGATATAGTTATTCTACCTACTATGGGGTTTACAAAATTAGAGTATGATGGGGATGATTATTTTATAGGACCTGAAAATCAAATCCTTGCAAAAGTTAAAAAATAAAGAGATGGCAAAAATTATAGAATTAGGAAAAGCAGGAAGAACACGATTAGTTAAAGGTATTGATACCTTAGCAGATTCGGTAGTTTGTACCTTAGGACCAAATGGTAGGAATGTTGTAATTTCAAAACCAGGTGAAGCTGTAAAATCAACAAAAGATGGTGTAACAGTAGCAAAGAATATTAATCTAAAAGATCCAATTGAAGAAACTGGGGTTCAATTAGTAAATCAAGCTGCTATTAATACTGCTGATAAAGCCGGAGATGGTACAACAACATCAACTCTTTTAGCTAGAGAAATGATTAAATTAGGTCTTACTAGTCTAGATACCGGTGAAAATGCTGTTGAAATTAAAAGAGGAATTGATAAAGCTGTAAAGCAAGTTGTTAAATCTCTTCGAAATGATTTATCTGAAGACATTACTTTAGAAAACCAATTAGAACAAATTGCAACTATTTCAGCAAATAATGATCCAGAAGTTGGAAAGTTAATAGCAACTGCAATGGAGAAAGTAGGAAGAGATGGGGTAGTCCATATTGAAGAAAGCAAATCAGGAGAAACTTATCTTGAAACTGTTGAAGGTATGCAATTTGAAAGAGGATACAAATCCCCATATTTTGTTACGGACAATAATACAATGACATCTAGTATTAAAGATGCTTATATATTAATTGCTGATCATAAATTCACCCAAGTTAAAGAGTTATTACCTATTTTAGAAAGTATTTCTAATACAAATAAATCTCTTATTATTATTGCTGAAGATATTGATAGTGAAGCTTTGGCTACTTTAATTGTAAATAAACAAAGAGGTACATTAAATGTTTGTGCTATTAAAGCTCCTGATTTTGGGGATAGAAGAAAACTTATTTTAGAAGATATTGCTACCCTAACAGGTGGTCAGGTTTTTGATAAAAGTAAAGGAATGAAGTTGGAGAAATTCAACTGGGAATGGTTTGGAGAAGCTCGTGCTGTAACTGTTACTAAAGAAAAAACAACAATTGTTGATGGTAAGGGTGATGAAGAAAAAATCAATCAGAGAGTAGAAGAATTACAATCTCAAATTGACTCATCATCAACTCCATTTGAAATCGAACAACTTCAAAACCGATTATCTAAAATGGTAGGGGGTGTTTCTATAATTCATGTGGGAGGACATAATGAAACTGAGCTAAATGAGAAAAAAGATAGAGTAGATGATGCCTTAAATGCTACCCAAGCTGCTTTAAGTGAAGGGATAGTCCCAGGTGGGGGTGTTGCTTTATTATATGCTAGACAAAACATTGAAGACGCAGATATAGGGTCTGATATTGTATATCAAGCTTGTGGTAAACCATTTATCCAAATTCTATCTAATGCGGGATATGACAAGAAAAAAACTAAATCTTTAATGGATAAATTAACCAAAAACAATGATTATTGGTCGGGTTATGATCTTAAAACTGAAGAAGTAGTAAATATGAAATCAGAAGGTATTATTGATCCTACCAAAGTAACAAGAACAGCCTTAGAAAATGCTGCGGCAGTTGCAGGAACTGTTTTATTAACTGAATGTATAGTTGTTGAAGAAAATCAAGAACAACAACAACCTAACATGATGTATTAATGGAGACTGAAAAAGTAGAACATAATGAGTTAATAGCTATTAGAGTACCCCCTGGAGACAGGTGGGCTCTTATAGAAGAAGAGGATAAAACTTATGAAAGTCTTACAGA
>MDSY01093927.1_pt1 | contig 25269 bp, 19 predicted proteins | sample 811131 | NCBI WGS metagenome assembly MDSY01 (sample SAMN05326643, study PRJNA326480) | marine metagenome | isolation source: seawater | place: Atlantic Ocean: South West | collected 2010
CTCTTGTTTCACCTCGGGCTCCTGTTTGATCTCTGGCGAACTCTCGGCTCGCGCCTGAACCGCTTCGAACACGGCGGACCCGTGCGTGCCGCTTTGTACGCCTTGCAGTTGGTTTTCAGTGTGTCCTGAGGGCAGGGGGTGCACATCACGCACCAACGTTTCACCTTGCCGTGATAGCACGGGGTGCACGCCTCGCAGTGGGTTTCCCGCTTGCCGTGAGGGCAGGGGCTGCAGTCCGTGCAGTTGTGTTTCACCTTGCCGTGGGGGCAGGGTCTGCACGCTGCGAACTTGGTTTTCAGCTTCCCGTGGGGGCAAGGGTTGCAGTCCGCGCACATCTGTTTCTTCTGCCATGCGAGCACCGCTTCGGTCCCATCGCGCCCGTCCACTCGTCGCGTGCTGCGCTCCAAGACTTGTGCGCGAACACGCGAACACCGGAGTCGTAGCTTTTGAGGTGACGTTTCTGTTTCGACCCGTCTGATATTTTGGTTGACACAATGATTAATATTGATCAGTTACTTTCTACCTTCCCTACTCCCTCTCCTCCTCCATCACCCGCACCACCGCCTGCGCAGCATCCCCAAGCTCCTTCTCCCGCAACCGCTCCGCTAACCTCAACGAATCCTCTGTACCAAGCCGGTACGGCGAGTGTTGCGCTCCCGGAAATTCCCCAGAGTGCACTTCGTTTTTAAACTCTTCTAAAGCAATCGCGATCACCGAACCTACGTTGGCGTACTGCTTGCTGAACTTCGGCGTGACTTTGGCGTGGTGCGGGTGTCTGGTGAAGCCGAGCAGGTCATGGTAGACGAGGACTTGGCCTGAAGTCTGGTTGCCAGCTCCGATGCCAATAGTGGGGATCGATAGCGCTTTTGTGACCGCTGCCGCTACACTTTTTGGCACGCACTCTAAAACGATTGAAAAGCACCCCGCGTTTTGCAATGCGAGAGCTTTATCAATGACGCTCTCAGCTTCGACTAAGTTTCTGCCTTGAGGCCTGAAGCCTCCTAGGACTGATATACTTTGCGGCGTGAGACCCACGTGTCCCATCACGGCGATCCCAGCGTCCACCAAGGTTTTTGCTGCATTAACTCGTGCAGGACTTCCGCCTTCTAATTTAACGGCATCCATCGAGCCCTCCTTTAACATCCTCGTCGCTGACTCAACGGCTTGCGTGGGTGATTGCTCATAGGAGCCGAAAGGAAGATCGCCTACTAACAAAGGTCTACTCGCGCCTCGTGCGACTGCTTTGCAGTGCGTCAGCATTTCATCCAACGTAATAGGTAACGTGGTGTCGTGGCCGTGCACCACCATGGCGGCGCTGTCGCCAACGAGAATCACATCGATGCCACTCTGGTCCACCGCCACGGCTGATGGGTAATCGTACGCGGTCACCACTGATATTCGCTCGCCTTTTTTGTATTTACTCATCAAGCGCCTCAACGTGACTCGATCTGTAGCAGGCTTGGGGCCGCCGTACACCAAGTCAAACGGCTTGTGGGACATGTGGCGGGCGCTTTGGTGGTGCGTGGGGAACGCAGGTTGTCGAGATTTGCGCCCAACCCCTGGATCTCGCGAAAACATTAGGTCACCGGTCCGGGTACACATGGTTCGGGAATTTGCGCCTGTCGTGGTTGACACTAGCGGTTCAGATGTGCGCGCACATATGCGCGCGAGGCTGCGCGCCGCGCGACGCGAAGCCATGCTCTAAGTGCGCCGTAGATTGTGTCGCACGGCTCCATTGTTTGGAGCCCGAAATATTGAGGTGACTCTTCCTCATCCCGAAAACTCCGAAACCAGCAGTTTTTCCCTCCGTGCACAGCACAACGCCACGCGCGTGCGTCCGTCCACCATGGGCGATGCGGTACCTCCCGAGGACACTGACGTCGTGGCGGAAGTTCTTTACTCCGAGTCAGCGATCAAAGCCAGGGTCGCCGAGCTCGGCGTTGAAATTGCGGAGTACTACCGGGATGTTTCTCAAGGTTCTGAAGGTTTGGTTGTTCTTCCCGTGATGTCGGGCGCGATGATTTTCGCCGCGGACTTGACACGTGCTATGCGCCCTAGAGTAAAAGGCATGGTCGTGGAGACGATCAAGGCGAAATCGTACGAAGGCACGTCATCGTCAGGAACGGTAAAAGTCGATGCAAACGCATCCCAAATAAACGTCAAAGACAAGGACGTGCTTTTAGTGGAGGACATCGTGGACACGGGAGGCACGATGGTGACTTTGGAAAATGCATTTTACGAGAACGGCGCCGCCTCGGTGCGCATGGTGTCACTGATCGATAAAACCATTGGGCGGAGCACAGAGACATCGAGCTTGAAACCACACTGGGCTGGTTTCAAATTGACGGAAAATAAGTTCGTCGTCGGGTACGGCCTGGACTTCAACGGCGCGTATCGAGAACTGGAGTACGTCGGAGTGCTGAAGCCGGAGATGTATAGCTGACGCGAGTCGTTTGATATGTGCATTGGTTATTTAGTAATACAAAAAGGTAAACGGCCCCTGCCGGATCCAGAACATCATCACCCCGTCCTTCACTTCTCCTTCTTCTCCTTCTTCTCCTTCTTTTCCTTCTTCTCCTTCTTGGCGGATTTCTCCTCCTTGGATTTCTTGCGCTCACCAGCGTCGTCGGCGGCGGACGTGGGCGACCGCTCGCGCTTGGGCGTGTCGGCGACAGCATCCTTTGCCCCAGCATCCGGCACCGCTCTCAGGTACTCACTCGGCGTCTTGTCGTTGGGCTTGCCAAACTTATCCAGCTTGCCTTCCGCGATGAGCTTCTTCTTTGCTTGCGCCGTAGGTCCAAGGCCCCACCGTCTGGGATAGGTATCCCTCTCCATCACTACGCGTTTGATTTTCGCCACGCACCCGTGGTCGCACGTCGCCATCACCGCGGTGTTCATCTGCGCGATGCCAACGGCGATGGCCTCGCCCTTCGTTGTCATCAACACAACCTCCTCCGCAACCTCGATGCCTGATTCGTACCGCAGCAAACCGGGAATCATCAACTTCGCGCCGTAGCAAATCGCGTTCACTGCGCTATCCTTGACGACGACACGCTTGTAGTTCGTCAGAAGCACTTCAAGAGGCATGATGACCCTCCTGAGGTATTCCTCCTGCTTCAAGTTGTCGTGCACCCACATCGCGTCCATCACGTCGTGCATCGTTGAAAGGTTGTCGTTCTCGCCCAGGATGCCTGAGCGGACGCGGCGCAGCTCCTGCATGTGGCCGCCCACGCCTAACAGGAGCCCTAAATGAACGCACATCGTCCGCACGTACGTCCCCGCTTCACAGCTGATCCAAAACACAACCAAGTTACGCTCCTCGTCGTACTCGTACATCTTCGACTCGTAGATGGTGCGGATGCGGAGTTGTCTTTTGACCGCAGAAATCAACGGAGGTCTTTGGAACAAAGCGCCGGTGAGGGTTTCAATTGCGCGCTGAACAGCCGCCTTGCCGCCCTCCGGCGCGCTGTGCAACCTGCAGATGCACACGTACTCCTTACCCGCGCCTTGCTGCGCCTTGACTAACCTCGTGGCGCGGTCGATGCAAACGATGAGACCTCCGGTTACTTTGGGGTCAAGGGTACCGGAGTGGCCTGTTTTTTCAACTCTCAACATGCGCTTCAGCCACGCCACGACTTCGTGGCTACTGGGGTTCGCTGGCTTATCAAGGTTAATAACCCCGTACCTGATGTACTCCTGCAGCGGGCGCTTCAAAGGCGAGTGGCCGCACGGGATGGGGGTGTAGTGGCCGGTGCGGACCTGTTGGGGGGGTTGGGGGGGGAGTCAATGGTCAGGGTCGTGCAATGATAAATCCAAAGAAAATCTAAAAAAACCCTTTCAGTGCGTATTAACCCTGAATAACCCTCGAATTGTCGGCGGCTGGTTGGATCGGGAAGTCACACGTACCATCAGCTTGTCGTAGTTCTTCAGCAGCAACGGCCATTTCGACGCGTCCAGTGTGGGGGTGATCTTCTCAGGCTGGATCGCGAAGTCCTCCGTGACCTGTATGGGTATTTAGACGGGGGCGGGTCAGGATGATGGAAGAATTCTCGGGGCGATGTAACAAAGGGCGGCGGTTTGGAGTGTCATTGATTGCCCGTTGACGCTATGCTGAACCCTGAATGCGGGGTTTAATTCACCGATCGGTAACCTACCTGAGCGGTGCCCACGTCTTTTTTCTTGTCCTTGCCCATGGCGAGGGAAGGGAGGTAACGCGCGCGAGTGTCGCGGGCGATAGTGAGGGCTCTCTGCCGCCGCCTTCAATGAAACTGAAACAGCAAAGGGAGAAAAAAAAGGAAAGTGAATTACTTGGTACCGAAGCTTATACGATGCATCTGACTTTCAATTTGGGGTCTAATGTGGCGAAAAACCGCGAAGGATCTCTCGAAAAGGCCCGTCTCTCGTGGTTGAGAGGGCGAAGTGACTCACCTCTATCTGGATTCATCACGCTCAAAGCGTCGCGCGGAAGAGATGCTTGTGACTGTGATGGCGACGACGCGGTGGTTTGGGGTGACGGAGAGGTTGTGCGGGGGTATGTCGGGGAAGGTTTCGGGCCAGACGTCGTACCGAGCGCGCGTTTCGGGCGAGACGACGCACCCCGCGTCCGTACGAAATTGCGGAAAAGTCGAACAACGCGCGTGGTGTCGTTCGTCTCGAAGCACGTTCGGTCGGTGCGTTCGCACGAATGCGCGTGCGCTTCGGTGGCGTGTCGTTTCATCTGCCGATGTGCTCGACACGAACGACGGAAACGAGGACTCGCACTCGGTTTCGGGTGTTTCCGTGCGGGTCGTGGAGCCTCTTCCGCCGGTCGACGAATCTTCTCAAGTGCCGTCCACGCCCACATCCCCGCCCCGACGGAAACGGGGCCGACCCAAAGGCACACGCAAAGTCACGAACGCGCCTGTGCCTGGGGACACCATGGGTGTCGTCTCGTTGTTATGGAGACTGGCGTCCGATGACGAGGCGCTGAACGGTACCGCGAGGATTCAACCGCACGGGTTAGAAGCGGTGGTGCCGAAACCGAAAGAAAGAAACGAGCAAGATGATGGAATTAACGAGATTGACGACAACAGCGCGAGTAGCGCGACGACATCAAAAGAGACCTCAGAAACCCCTGAAGATGATGAGGGCACGACAAGTGCATCAAAACCTTCATCAGACTCCAAAATACCCCTGTACCGCCGAGTACTAAGTGATTCCGAGCGTCTTGCTCGCGCGTCTCGAAACTCTGGATTGACTCGCACAAAAAAAACTCGAAAGAAAATCGCAAACACGCAGCGCCAACGTTGGGCGCGAGCGAGGGAGGTTGCTACGTCTAAACGAGCCGCGGACGTTGCGGCTGAGGCGTTCGCGAAACAAGAGTCCGCTATTGCAAAAGCGAAACGCGCCGCGGCGGAGGGTGGGGCGGCTGCAGCAGAGGCAGCGGCGAGGGATGACGTGATTGGTGTTGATATAAACAAACAGTCGAACCTCGAACCTCGGTCGACGTGGGAAGCCCTGGCGGCGGCTGGCGCGTCGTTGTCTGGGGTTACAAACGACGGTTCAAGTGACAGTGCAAGCGACGGTTCAAACTCAATCGCCACGGATGCGGCGGAACGAGCCGCGGCGTTCGCGGCGTTGCTTTCCGATGCCTCTGGGGTGGATAGAGTTGAAGAAGAGAACTCAACTGAAAAATTCGAAACCAAAAGTGAGTGGGGCTCGTCCACGGGCGGCGGCGCGTTGGGCCCCGGGCTGGGTTTTCAGTCTGCGTTCATGTCAATAGACCAGAGTTCTGACGAAGACACCCCAGATGACATTGAATTAAGAAATACGAAACGAAAAATGAAGGAACAGCTGGATAACTTAGCCCGGCGCAGGGCGGAGATGATTGGCAACACCGGGGCGCCGAGTTCCGTGACGGTTGCGAAGTTCACAAATGAGCTGGCCCGGTACAAAAGGTTACGCGCGGATTTAGAGGAATGGAGCAATGCGTTCAGTGAGAAGTACCGACGCAGACCTACTTTGAAAGACGTAGAACGCACTGGAATTGACTTTCTCGTCGAAAACTTCAAGGAGTACGTCGAGTTGCGGGATAAGCTGATGGGCCAGACTCCGCATCTTCGAGGGCAAATAGAAGACGTCGCCAAGGCTACGTTACCAGCGCCGAGGCAAGTTGGGGGGGTTAATAACTCAAGAAGTAACGGTAATAATGCTGCTACTCGAGGCGCGGCTGGTTCCGCGGCTCGCAGAATCGCCGCCGCACGCGAAGGGAAGTACGGCGCGGGCATATCCGCGGCGCTTGGTATGGACCCAGCGGGGCTCGGCAACGTCAGCGCCTCCAAAACTCAAACCTCAAAATCTCAAAACGGCCTCGCGTTCAAAAAGTACGGAGCGAACGTCGGGTCCACTTCAGAGAGTGTTAACCGCGCCGCGTCTTTAGCGAGCAAGGGTGGCGGGGCGTCCGCAGAAGCCAACCTAGCCATGAAACGCGCGGCGGCGTACCGAGAACAGAACGCGCGACGAGGAAGGGGAAGGGGAGGGAGGGGAGAGGGGTCGAAATAAATATGGATTACCCTTTTTGTGAAGAGCACACGATCTTTATTACAGTAGTCATGATTACTCTCAACATCTGTTTCACAGCTTCGCTTGCAGGGGTACTTTGTGTGTATCCCCGTGAATGGTTTCAGTTTCTGGTGTTGAATGCGAAACGTCACTTAACGTGTCCTGTGAGTAATCCTGTGAGGAATCTGACGTGTCACGCGCCGCTTCGTGAGATTCAGAATAGTGCTTCGCGTCGTCGCGCGCGATTTTCGCTTCAATTAACGCCTCTGAAATTATTTCAGAAACAAAGCTTTGTTCCGCGTGGTGCAACCCTTTGCCGACGTTGTACGAGTTGACACCTTGTCGTAGTTCCACGCCTGTTTGCGGTACCCCGTTCACGTACGCTCTCGTGACAATCTCAGCGCCATCCAAATCATTGAGCGACCCGTGTTTCGACCCAACGGCTCGTCCGAAGGCTTCCCAGGAAACTCGAAACGTCCCGTCACGCGATTTTGCGGGGACGTCGCCTGAGCTTTCCATGGTCTCTGAATCGGAAGGCGGGTAGAACACGACGCGGGTGGTTTCAGTAGCCGCGGATAACACGGACTTGCCTAAATGCGCGGATACGCCCCAGAGGGGTACGGAAAATAACGCCACTGCGGGCGTCGGTCCCCGGAACGCACCCACCGTCCACATCCCGGTGAACGCCGCCCACGTCGCGGCGAACCCTAACTCGGCCAAGGCGTCGCCTCCCAAAGTGCCTCCAGTAGCAGGGGGGATCACTATTTCTAAAGCGCCCCTGGAGCCTCTTCTTGCCACGATCCGGCTGCCCGAAGGGGGCTTCACTTGGCGCAGCGCGGCGTACCACGCAGGGGGGGCGGGCATGCCCGTGACGCCGGAGCCTTTCAACGTGCTTGCGACGACGCCTGGGGGAAACTGCGGGAACCCTGGAGGTGGAGCGGGCGCGGTGGTCGCGAGGAACACCGTTGTCAGCACTGCTACAGTTGCGATTGCAGCGCTGGATACTTTGAATACTTTGTTCACGTAATTGTTGTTGTTGTTCTCGTCGTTTGCGTCGCTCCCTCCGCGTCGGTTTCTCCTTTTATCTTTCTCTTCCTTGGGGTGGGGAATTTGTCGTGAGGTCCAGCCCTCTGGTGTTTGCTCCGGGTGCCGCGTCAACCACGCATCCACCTCCCGGCGTTTCGTCCAGTTCGTGAACAAGTTTACGTTTTTGATGTTTTCGTTGGTGAGCGGGTCTCTTTTGTCTCTTCGAGTGCGCCAGAACGTCTCAATCGCGTTCCGTTCATACGTATTACCCGAACCCGCAACAAACACCGGATCCAGAAACATCATCTTCGTGATTGGGCAGGTTAAGTCCTCTGGTTCCTCTGCGTGCGTGACTGAGTTTGACAGCTGGCTGGTTTCAGAGAGGTCCTCGGAAAGGGCACCGAGGTCATCGCGGTCGACACTTTCCCGTCCCACCTCGATATTGCTTTTTCCGAGTAACGAAATTGGAGTGGGTTTTCGAGCAGATTCTTGCCCTGCTGGACCGGCTCGCGATGACCCTCCCGCCACAGACGTATTACCCCCTCGCGTCTCCAAGGTATCCGTCTCGTCCTCGGAGGGTGGTGGCGCCATACCGGTGCGGTGTGTTGTGATTTTTCACACATACGTTGGCAACCAAAGGAGGCAAAGGGTTTAGTTTCGGGAAACGCGAGAGACGCACGGAGGAAATTCTGTTGGTCGAGACACCGCAGAAAGAAAATGCTTACGTGGCGGACTAGTTCCCACTAGTCATCGTCCACAGACCATTAACCCTCGAGTTCAAGGAGGTGACATCCCAGATCACGCAGATGGCAGACGACGAAAAGGAAAAGCGTTTCATTTTCCTGGGACGGCACGAGAGCGGAGCGCACTTCGTAAATCACAATATTGCGACGATGTCAGATCTAATCTGACACACCCGCCGCGCCATGGAGCGCGTGGAGGCGCTCGAGCTTATGTACGTGTCCTTTGACGCGGATGAGGCCACGTTGAAAAGGGCGTACCATGCCATGGCTCTGAAACACCACCCAGGTGCGCCCAACGCTCCGTGAGCTTTCGGTTTCGTGACCACGTCGCGACCGCTGGTTTGCAATTGGCCGACGACAATCTCTCTGACCAGCCTCCTACTTCACAGACAAGAACCCCGGCGACGACCAAGCCCATGTCAGGTTCCAGCGCGTTGCGGATATATACGACTGTTTGACCGAATCCGACGAGGACAAAGCGAAGAGACGCGCGAAGGAGAGGGCGGAGGAGAGAGAACGGGCCAAAAAGCAGAAAGCACGAGGCTGCGATGAGACGCGAGAAGGCGGCCGAGGCGGCTGAAGCAGAACGCGTGCGCAACATGGAAGTTCCGCCGCGACCCTCGATGACGAGTCGGGATACACACGAGCTGATATTTCATTCAAGTCGCGGGAACAAGCGTGATGGAAAACAATACCCCGCGACGGCGCGTCTGGAGGTTGAGTACAAGCAAGAGCAAGACGGGCCCGTTTCCCCTAACCAGGAATGACGAAACGTCCACGAGTCAAGTGTTTGTCGGGCAAACCACGTTTACGATTTCCGGGCTGGACCCTGAGATGAGGTACCGCTTTCGAGCGTGTATGGGGTGCTGGGGCGCGGGGCATTTAGAGGCGTACGGCGTGGAGTCCGTGTACACCACAGCCCACGAAACAAAGAAAAATGTTGTGAACTAGACAACAGCACATCGCACAGGCGAAGGGAGAACAGGCGGCCTCGCAGGCACGTGCCGCCGTGAAAGTCGGTGACAAGACTAGTGCGACGACGGCGGCGGATGCCTCGGTGGAGGCTGAGAAGAAGGCCAAGGCTGAGGCTGCTAAGATTGCTGCCGAGGAGAAGGACAAGGATCGCGATGCGGAGCGCGAAGCCGAAGTAAAGGGTAGAGCCAAGGCAAAGGCAGACAAGCTCGCGGTGGATACTGCGGCGAAGGCGAAGATCGATGCGGCTGCCGAGGCTGATGGCACCAAGACTGAGAAGGCGGAGACGGAAAGAGCGGGTTCGCATCCCACTATGAACGCCTACATCGGCAAGAAGCCTTGCCTGATTTCCGCATCCGATATCAGGTATGAGGGTATCGTGTACAGCCTCGACAAGCCGGACGGCACGTTAGGCACGATGGAACTAACTCAAGTGCGATCGTTCGGCAAGGAGGGCCGCAGAGAGGTCGGGCCGCAGATCTCCGCCAGCAGCGAGGTGTTCCGCTCGATTATCTTCAACGGAAAGGACATTAAACAGGTGGAGATGATGGAGCCCGACGCAGCCTCGGCCAAACGATCAGCATTAGCGGTAAGCACAGAAAAGGAACGAACTGAAGCTGCTAAGATGGCGGCGAAGAGACGACTAGCGCAGGAGCAGGCGAAAGAGAGTGAGCGCAAATTGGCACAGGCACGAGCGGAAGCGGCGGAGATTCAACGCGAAGAAAGGAAACGCACCGCCGAGTGCGAAAAAAATAGCGGAGTTGGTAAGCGAGCACATGACGAAACGAAAACGAGTTGAGGTTATTGCCGATGCTAAAAAACAGAGGCAGACCGCGCAGCATCGGGCAGGGATGCTGCTGAAAGACAAATCATGGAGGTGAAGACAGAGGAGAAGTGCAAACGAGCGCAAGTGAAGTACCTTGCCGCAGAGGCCGCGAACTTCCACAACAAAGCAGAGCACGAAGGTGCTGTCGCGGAGGATGCAATGCGCGAACAGGCCGAGCACATCACAGAGGCTGAGCGACTGCTCACCATTATGCGCGAAAATGAGGAGGTTATTTTGGCCGCTGTCGCCGCTGCAGATGAAGCCGAGCAGGCCGTGGACTCGGCGAAAGTGTCTTTAGAACGACTGGCCGCGGCGGCAACGGAAGCGCGGGAGCAGGTAATTATGGTCAAGGGTATTCAGATTTTCGTGAAGACGCTTGATGGCAAGACTCTCGCCCTTGAGGTTTGAGTCGTCGGACACCGTTGACAACGTGGAGGCAAATATTGATGACATGGAAGGCATCCACCCCGACCGGCAGGCTCTCATCTTCGCGGGCAAGAAACTTGAAGACGACGCTCGCACTCTTGACGACAACAGCATCTGAAAAGGAAACACGCTCTTCCTGGTGCTCCGCTAAACACGAGTCGATTTACGCAAGAGCGAGCGCCGTCGAAGTATTGAACGAGGTTGAATGAGTAGTTGAATGAATGCATTCAATTCCAAAATCCTATATCCCTACGCACACAAAACAAGTCGTCTCCAAAGCAACATCAAGTTTCCCCTCCCCCCTATCGCATGAACCGCCCGTTTTCCAGAGGCGACCCTATTATGTCCCGCAGCGACGCGACGTTGGCGAGCCTTCTGCGTTTCGCCGTTTGGGATTTTCCCGAAGCGCCCGTCGATTGATTCGCCGAAACGTTTTCATTCTTCTCCCCCAGAGGCGCTTTCTTTTTCTTAACCCCCACCGCGCTGATCATGGACTTCAAGGAAAACCCAGAGTTTGTAACCCCCGATACACCGCCACTCGGGTTCTCCTTATCCACCTCGTCACCATTCTTCGCCTTGCCCTTCTTCCCCTTCAATTTCAAATCGACAAACGCCTGCTCTGCTTCGGTTCGGATTTTCTTGGGACGCCCGCGGCGGCGCTTCTTGGGCGCTTCGGCGGCTACTTCTTCCGTAGCTTTGACTTCCGTGGCTACGTGTGTAACGGCTGTAGCCGCTTCCACGTGTTCCACAGCAGCTTCGCCACATACGGTCACTACTGTAGCCGTTTCAGCCGTTTCAATTGAAGCGGCTTCCGTCAACACCAAAGTCGGTTCCATCGCCATCGACGCGTGCACCGCGGTACCTGGCGAAAACGGCGACGCGACTCGCGGATACCGTCTCAACTCCTCAAGCTCTTCCCGTGCGATTTCAAGATCAACCTTGGCCTCGGTGAGCTCGTTTTCAAACTGTTCTGATGTCTGTTTCCAATGGGTCAAATCCCCAGTCAACCTATCAACCTGCCCAGTCAACCGCTCAACCTCCCCAAGCGCCATCGTCGCGGCTTCGTCCAGCTCCTTCGCCGCGACGCGTTCCAACTCGAGCGCTTCCGAGGATAGAATTACTTGTTTCTCAACTCTTCCGAGAGTTTCTTTCGTCGCGAGTAGCTCAGCACTCAATGTAACAACCTTGCGTTCACTGCTTTCCAGCGCCAACTCCACCTCCACGCGTCGCTCAACCTCAGCGGTGAGCGTCTTTTGTTCGGCGCTTCCGGTGAGTTTGTCGGACTTTTTGGTTTCTTCAAATTCTTCCAACTGCTTGGAAACTTTCACAGACTCCTCCTTGGCTAACTTAGCAGCCTTTTCAGCTTCAACTACTCTCCCCCGGGCCCGGTCAAGGCTGCCTTTCATCGCCGCGCACCGCTGTTTTTCACCCTCAACCTCAGACTTGGCTGCTTTCAACTTACCCTCCAACGACTCGAGCTCCTTCGCAGCTTCCACCAGCGCCGCGTCCTCCGCTTCCTTCGCCGTTTGCGTTTCGTTTTGCGCCGCCACTAAAGCTTCCTGCGCGTTCGCGAGTTGCTCGGTTAACTCGTCAATAACCTGTGCGGTGTCAGTCTCGAGTTTGTGAGATTTAGCCTTTTCGTGTTCCAACTCTTCAAGCGCAACTAATAGCTTACTCGTCTCCGCTTTGTTGCCGCTTTTAGCGTCCATAAACGCGCTCGCCGCCGTTGCCGCGTGCTTCGCTGTTTGATCTCTTTCCTTCTCAGCCGCTTCCGCTCTTAACTCAGCCAGCCTGGCACTTTCCTTGGCACTTTGAGCAGCCCTCTCCGCAAACTCGGTAGCTGCGGAACAAGCATCTGCACGACTTTCAGCCGCCGCTACCCGCGCCCCCATTTTGGACAGCTCCTCCAGTACGCGCTCGTGCTCCTCTTCCGATTGTTTTTGTTTAATTTGTTCACTCGCTAGCTGACTCTGCAACTCCTTAACAGCTTCCGTCTCCAACCCCTTTCCAGCGCCATTCTTCCCGCCAACCACGTTAGCCCTGGCTTCGATCTTCACACTCTTTGCCACAGACACGAAGTTCAGGGTGGAGTACGTTTCATTGATGTGCGAGTTTGCGGGCGTGATGGCGGCGACGATGGCGGTTCGTCCCGGGCCGGCTAACGCGGGTTGAAGGATGCGCGTCAGCTTGGAGTCGCGGTAGGGGACGTGACCCGGGTTGGTGTTGGAGCCTGATCCAGCAGAAGATCCACCCTCCTCCGCACCCTTCTGACTAGCTCTCGCCAACCGTTGCACACAGAGCCTCAAGGTCAAAAGCGATTGATTGATGTTGCTCCCTTCCTTTTTCAGCTGTTGCTGTTTGGAGGTTTGCTTTGCGTTTGGATCCGCGCGTTCAGAACCAGCCAGGTCCACGACGTATAACGTGGAGGTGACTGGAGGTCCGCTTAAGACGTGTCCAGGCTTGGGCGTCGAATTCACAGTCAGTCGCAACACCGCGTGGCTCCGACTACTGGTCAAGTTCATCGCAGTCCTCCCCGTGCTTCGCTTCAAAGTACCTTCCGTGACCAGGGAGATGATTTGGGTAGAGTCGTTCACGGCGCGCTCTGTTAACCCGATGACTTGCGTCAAGCCTTTGGAGTCGTTCACGAGCTTGATGTGCGCGTGCTGCTGGGTTAAACTTGAGTTAGGCGCGCCCATCATGGACGAAGACATGCTGGCGGACGGATTGCCGGGATGGTTAGACTCAGTACCCTCCGCCGCCAACAAGTCCCGAATCTCTTCGTTGTAAATTTCCATGTAGCTCGCCTTGACTTGGAACGTCCGCGATTCTTTCTTTTCGTTGACAGCGGCGAATATATCCTGAACCGCTCTGGTCATCACACCCGGGTCCTCCACAGTACCACTCATAGTGTGCGTCTTACCTGAGGATGTTTGCCCATAGGCCATCACTGTGCCGTTCACGCCTTGAAGCACCGCTTGCACGACAGGCGCTGCTGTTCTTTTATAAACAGTTTCGTTGCAGTCCTTTCGGTCGAACACAGCATCTGCGTCCCAGGAAGGGGTCGCGACAGGGCCTCCATATTCACTGTTCCTTCGCGTCTCCATGACTTTAGTGCCGTCTTGCGCGTGGAACATGGGGGTCTGTGTAGTCCCAGACGAAAGCTCGCGTGCATTCAACGGCCGGATACGCACGGCGACGAAGATCCGACCGAGCTCTTTGTCGTTGTCGGAAGGAGGGGAAGCTTTTTCATTGGTTTTCGATGCTTCCGCGTTGGAGACAGCGCCGCGTGTCCCTTCACCTCGCGGGCGCTTCGTTGACACGGCCGGTGCTGGAGACGCCACTACGCTTGACGCGCGTTTCGTGGAAAGCGACATGCCACACAGGAGTGCCGCGCCGTCGAGTCTGCAGCTTTGGAAGCGAACCACGACAGTTCCCCTCTCGCTGAAGAAACGAAAGTACGAAACTGTCGCGAAAATGAAAGGAAGAATAGACCTTGGTTCTTGAGTTACTACGAGATTGACTAGAAACGCTCGCAAATGCGAAATCCATCTCGCACTCCTCCTAGCCAAAAGCAATTAGGGTTGGACGCGATCGTCACTTCGCGATGGCGCTTCGGAGCGCGATCAGCCGCGTCGCCGCATTGGTCGGCGCGTCGTCCTCCTCTGTGTCAACACCGCATCCGTTGAAGCGTCATGTCGGGGCGCTCGGGGCGTTTCTCACCGCGCGCGGGTCAGGGGGTGCGACGCAGAGATCGCTCCACACCACTTCAGTGGCGCAAGCCAAGCCCGCTCTCAGCGGCTGGGCGCAGTGGAAGCGCGCGCAGAACAGGCGGAACAAAAAATTAGGTGCCAAGCGGTGGAACGCGCGGGTGTTGACGAAACAGGCACGAAAGGTCCAGGGCGATTTGATTGAGCGGTGGAAGATCTACCGAGGCGACCAGGTGATGGTCAATGCGGGAAAGGATCGGGGACAAGTTGGAGTCGTCACAAAAGTCTTTCGGAAAGAAAACCGAATGATCGTTGAGGGGTTGAATTTGGTGAAGAAACACGTACGACGCACGGAGGGGAACAACGGGGGGGTCATAACGATGGAATCGCCGGTGCACTATTCCAATGTTTCGCTGGTGGATCCTGTGACTGGATCACCAGTGCGAGTCGGGATGCGTTTCCTCGATGACGGAACAAAAGTGCGCGTGACTCGCGGACGATTAGCGAGCGGATCCATCGTGCCGAAGCCGGACATCGCGATGCAGCGCCGAAGACCTCGGAACACGAAGGTTGGCACACGAGACACGTCGTGGCAAGAAGCCTTGAAAAACACGTACGCACCTGGACCAGCTGGGGGGGGGTTCTTTTAGTCAGAAGTTGGGATGAATGAATCACCTACTGTAAATTTTCATCAACACCTAAAAGTTTCTAACAATTCGTCTTATCTAATCTATCACCCCTATTAACACTGCCTTTCATACCGCCGACCTTCCTTTCATATCGCTCCCGGCTGATACGTGCGCTGTGAACAACAACTTTGTATTGTTCGTCTCCGCGTAGTCCTCCGTGCGAGTATTTGGCCAACCGCCGCCTTGGTTGGTGGTTTCACTTTTCACAGGTACCGCGTCGGTAAATACTTCACCGCCGCCATTGTCAACGTCGCCCCAACCACTGACTCCCCCAACCTTCCGTCGTTTGCTGCTGAACTCCTCGTCATCAACATCCGAGTCGGGCTCGGTTTCATTAAAGTTGTTTTTCTGCGCCTGTAGCGATCTGTTATCGTCGGACGCGGCGGCGCGCTCGTTTCGGTTTTCTACTCGCGCTTCGTTCGATTCATCAATCAATCCTCGTCCCTTCGCGAACCGCTTTGTGCCTCGCCCGGAAACCGCGGTGTCACGCAACAGCGTCTCCACCGCGTCTCGGTGCCAACTCTTGCACACCAACCCGCATGTCATCACCTGTGCGAATTGTGAGGGGAAGGAATTGTAATAGTAATAGTACGTCAGCGTTTGATTGAACGAGGAAAAATGGTTATTATTTTCTGGGAACGTCCATTGAGATCTAAGATTGCACCCTCTACGTACCAGCCTGTGCGCGTTGGTTTGCTCGAGCAGCACCTCGAACACGGCGGACATGAACCCTCTTGGAAGGTCATCCCACCCCGCGAACCCGTCGACTCGCGTTTCTGCTGCGTGTGGCCCGTCGTCTCTGTGCCAGTACGGCGCGCGTCCAACCCGGGCGCCGTCGCTGACGGACTCCGAAAGCTGGCTCTGCTCAGGTTCCCACTCGGATCGTTTGCCAACCACTTCGGGGGGATCGGAAACGGAAGCCGGGAGGGCGGGGTTAAACACCGTCATGGACGCAGGTGCCCCACCGTCGCCATCCCCGGAAGCACCGGACGTGACCATCGCGGTGGCCATGTGCAAACGGGTGTGTTGGCCAAACGAATCTGATGTCGAGCTGGCAAAATAACGAACGTGACGTCGTGGGGAAACTTCTTTCGGTTGATGAGGCTGGGTCTTCGTGACGCATCACTTTCACCGGCACTGCACGGCGATCGTCGAAGTGATGACCTTCGTGACGCGGGGACGGCGTCTACAGGAGATTACGCGTCAACTGGTGACTGTGTGTGGCGCGGATGGAGTATTTAGTCTGGGGACCGACGTCGGCGTGGTGATGTCCCGAAAACGAATTCTTTCATCACAAATACGGGGCATCACAGGGTCGTTACAGGGCCTTACACACGGTTGCTTTGACACAAGGCGTCCTACCCGCAACGGGCTACAAGTACTTCCGCAGATTAACTACTTATACACCAACTACACCAGCTACCCATACACGCACGTACAAACCCGAAGTTTCGCGTTCGCGGGCCACCCCCAGATCCGAAACGCGGAAGGCCAGGACATGGCGCAGGTGCGAGCCGGCGTGCGTTTGCGAAAAGCCCTGTGCTCTGTGTTAGAGCACCCGTCGGTCTCACACCGGTTCGAACACACTGGTTTAACAATCCTAGAAGTGCGCATGGGGAAGGACTTCAAGAAAGCGCATGTAAGGTGGACGGTGGCGGATGCTGGGGACGACAACGGATACAATGATGTAAATTTCGAAAGAAAAAAACAACTCGCGTCGAAAGCGCTGAAGCAAAACGCCACCACCTTGCGCGCCATGGCCAGCAAGATGTTGCGAAGCAAACACACACCCCGGTTGGTGTTCGTGGACGATGATTTAAAAACCGAAGAAGAGAAGCTACTTGATGAAGCTTTCGATAGAGTTAAAGATGACGAAGCGGCGATGGAGGCGCATCTTTTGCGCATAAAAAAAAGTGAAAGAGAATATTCCGAAGCTCGAAAAAAAGGGTTGGTCAAACCCGGGAAGTACGACTTCGACGACTTGTATGAGGGGCAGTCTGTGACAAATAGTATGAACAAAAACCAGACTGACCCCAAATACGATGCCGATACACCAAAAGGGTACGCATTCGAACACTACGACGGCAGTGCGCCGTACGTGTCGGACTTTGTTGAGGAGGGCGAGCCGTTGGGGGTTGATGAAATGTATGACAGCGACGCTGATGAAAATTTAGATGACGACGACGAAACTATCAACGTCGCGCGCACCAAGGAGTGGGCAACGAAGGTCCACTTGGCTGCCGCCGCGTTACAACATGCAGAGGAGGACTGGCTGTCCATCGGCGGTCCCCCCAAAGATTTAGACCCCGACGGCTTCGATTTAGATTTCGACCAGGCTGTGGACGAGCTCGTGGATGAGATTTCCATTTCGGCAAAACTGGACGACGAAGAAATTTCAGAAAATGTTCGCGCCATTCGTCTCGCCGCGGAACGAGCGATATCAGAAGCTGAGTATGACGACGACGAGTCAATAGACCAAGACTCCGAGTACATTGACGGCGACGAGTTCGACGACGACGACGTGGACGATTTCGATTTTGAGAAATTTGACAAGGCGAAGAGGTAGATTAGATTGATGATGTGTTATTATTTCTTTCGCTTAAAAATGAAAACATCCATTGCTGCAAATGATGCCTTCTCAATTGCAATATCCCTGGTCTAAATAAAAGTCACCCCCGCGTCCGTCAACCGTGTTTGCAGCTTCCCGGACGCAATTTCCGCCAGCGTGTTGTCGCACCCGCCCACGTGCTCTCCGTCGATGAACACGTTGGGCACCGTCCTCTGGCCAGTTTTATTGTTCAACGCGTTTTGGATTAACTTTTCTTCGCTGATGCGGTCGATTTCAACGGCCAGGTAATCCACCTCCATTGCGTCCAAAGCCGCTTTGGCCTTGACGCAGAACGGGCAGTACGACTTGGACCACACAATGACCGTGTGCTCGGAGATTTTCGTGTCCACCAAGGTTGCGATGCGCTCCTTCTCACCGTCATTCTTGCCGCCGAAAAACGCGCTCGCGACAATCGAGGATCGGACACGTTTCGTGAATGCCGATTTGCGCAACGACGCCCCTCCGGGTCGTGAGTCGATGGACGAGTGTCTACGCGCGAGCGCGGAGACGCATGTTGTGAGGAGCTGGGCGTGCGCCATCGGGCGTGTTTGAACTACTCTGCGCGAGGCTTTCTGTGGCGTGAAGAGCACAACCCAGCGGGTATGACGAAACGAAGGCCGACGTGGCGAGACGCAAAAGTTTCGTCGTCTTTTTGGAAGGGGATAAAAGTCTTTCCATTTCACGCAGTCTGATTCAACCGCACTGCCCTTCGCGCGCCACGGGTTCGCGTCGCGACGACTGAATTGGCTTTCGCACTGAGATATCAATGGCAACCGCCGCGATTCGCCCCTTGGTGCGTGCTTTCGCATTCGCCACTGCGCACGTCACGTCGACGTGTCTTACTTATCCCGATCTTCTCAATCGCACGTGCTCACTTTTTCGCGTTACCGCCGCCGAAGCGATCTTCAAGCGGCGAAGCACACTAAACACACCGTCGCTGACCACGTGATTTCCTCAACCACCCTTTGAACCATCAACAGGGCATTCGCGTCCACCGCGCTGCGCTTCGGCTGCGAGCCTCCGCCTCTGTACGTCCCACCGCGGCGAAACACACCAACGCCGGTTTCCCTGTCGCGGTGTCCATGAAAAGCGCGCATGCTTTATTTCCAGGAGGATGGAACAGAGGCGTGAGCGGTGTCTCGATTTCGTCCACAAGACACGTCACAACCGCCGCTGCTGCTCAACACAGGGACGTGCTAGAAGTCTTAAAAGAACGCGGACTGTTAAACGAGTGCACGAACGAAGAAGCGTTGCGTGCGGCGGCGGGTGAGACGAGTTTATCGGTGTACTGCGGCTTCGACCCTACCGCTGATTCATTGCATTTAGGAAACCTTTTAGGAATCGTCGTGTTAGCCTGGTTCCAGAGGTGCGGGCACATACCCGTAGCGCTGTTGGGCGGCGCCACGGGCAGGGTGGGAGACCCTTCCGGAAAATCAGCCGAGAGACCGGTGCTTGACGAAGACACCATCAACAAAAACACTGAGGGCATTTCACAAATATTGACAAACGTTTTGGCGAACTCGGCGTCTATGGCGCAAAACGATGGCATCGAAAACGCCCAGCCTGCAAGAGTGTTAAACAACTTAGACTGGTTCGGAAGCATGGGCTTTTTAGAGTTCCTACGCGAAATCGGCAAGTACGCCAGGGTTGGGACGATGATGGCGAAGGACAGCGTCAAGACCAGGTTGGATTCGGAAAGCGGGATGAGTTTCACCGAATTTTCCTACCAACTGCTTCAAGGTTATGATTTCTGTCACTTATTCAAGAACGAGGGTGTGTCGGTACAAGTAGGAGGCTCGGACCAGTGGGGCAACATCACCGCCGGGACTGATTTAATAAAACGAATCCTGGATGACGACGAGAAAGGTGATAGCAAAGCGTTCGGAGTAACCTTCCCTCTTTTGTTAAAAGAGAACGGGCAAAAATTTGGTAAAAGCGAAGACGGCGCGGTGTGGCTTTCGAAAGAGCGATTATCACCGTACAAGTTTTACCAGTACATGGTGCAAAGCACGGATGCGGATGTGATTCGGTTCATGAAGATGTTGACTTTTGTGGACATTGTGGAGATTGATGCTATGGAGAAGAGCATGTCCGAAGAGGGTTACCGGCCTAACACGGTGCAGAGACGTTTAGCTGAGGAAGTCACCAGATTCGTGCACGGTGAGGAGGGTTTATTGAAAGCCCTAAAGGCCACTGAGGGACTGAAGCCTGGCTCGGACACGGTACTCGACGCAGAAACCCTAGATATGCTCGCAGACGTGGTGCCGTTGTCCAAATTAACACGAGACGAAGTGGTTGGAAAACCCGTCGCCGACGTCATGGCAACCTCCGGTCTCCAGAAATCAAAAGGCGAAGCGAAGCGCATGATCAAAGGCGGCGGTGCGAAGCTGAACAATAAAAAAGTCACCGAGGAGGATCAAGTGATCACGGAAAGTGATTTGATTGGGAACCGAATGCTGATGCTCAACGCGGGGAAGAAAAATAAAATGCTCATCAGGATCGTGTGAAGCGTAGTGAGTTGTAGACGTGCCTTTGTGAGTTTTGAGTAGACTACAAATAATATATTTATCGCAAGAGCGGTATTTCAGTAACCTTGCGCAGCGTTCGCCTTTCGCTTTTCGAAAGCTGTGTTTGAGATTTCTTCAACACAGGTTTGACAGGCACGACAACGCGGTCACCCTGAGTCAGCTCTGAGTTGAGAAAGTCGGATCGTAAGACGTCGCGTTTGTTTGCGCCGAGTCGGGGCGTCCACTGACTGTCAAGAATCTCGCTAGCGCACTCGTAAGAACACTCCTCGCAAAACTTCTTGACTGGCATCACGGTATACGGTTGTTCTAACTGCATCCCGATGTCGTCTATACCTAAAAGGAGCCACGACACTACTAACGTCCCCGGGCCGATTACCCACCAAGGGCACGTGCTCGCAACGGTGGCGGGAAGCGCTAGGAGCCAGACTATTAAACCACGCGAAATGTGTCGGCTGTACGAAACGGGCGTGGGTTGCGTCGCGAGCCGATCTGTTCGCGCCGCGTTGGAATGCAACGCAGTTAAATCGTTGTCCATAAGAAGCTGGTAAATCAGTTCAACCTTGTGTTCGTTCATCTGGTCCAAACGTCGAGTGATTACCGTCATCAACTTCGCTGGAACGTTACCTTTAGCTAAATCGATAGCCTTGAAACACTCATCGTCCAAATAAAGCGAGAGCTCGTCAAAAGCATCTTGTGTCCCTTCAATGCCTTGTCCCCGATGTTTAACCGCCCACGGAATTGCTGACACCAACTGCGCCATTTCCCCTCGGTGCTCCATAGGACACCACACGACAATCTTTCGTGATAAGTTACGAGTAGAGGCCAACACCTCCGCGAACGAATCACAAGCGGCCCCAAACCTCGCGTACGCCGCGTTGGTTCGAAACGCTAGGATTTTGGAAATAGAAGTCAGTCTTTTGTATAGGTAACAGTCGGGCGGATGTATCGGGACGTATTGGGTACATGCTTCGTATCGGGATGATGAGGAATTCCTCACAGGACATAGGGAAACGCGAACAAGTGGTACATTAAACACGCGTTAAAAGGCCAGCAGGATTTTACGGGATAAAAAAACGTACCTAATAGTAAAGTCATAGCGCCGCCGATGACCTGTACGAACGGCGTGGCGTTACTTAATTGCTCCAACGCTTCGAAATCCCTAACTTCGTTGACGCCTAGGGCCCATGTGGCTAGTATAACAGCCGGTAGCGTGACTCTCCTCGCCACAACACTCCCCCCGATGCTCGCCATCTGCTCCCAATAACGGTTAGGATTCTGGTACTCTATCCACTGTTCGTTTCGTGAGAACTTTTTGGCCACGGAGAGCGCGCAATCCGCGCTTGACAAAAGGTCGGAGTTCAAGCCCGGGTCTAAACAACTCGCGGGGGGGTTGGGGACGGAACACTCTTCTCGTTTGCAATCGTCAGTATCAGGGGAGAACAGCGCGTTGGTCCGTAGTGCGTCTCGTGTCCCACGCCGCCTGTGTATAAATGAAGATTTGGCATTTGTCGCCGCCGCGACCTTTGAGTTAATCTTTCGGAAACATCTTTTCGACGGCACGCCACACGGTGTCACTGATGACGAGATGAGAAGCATCATCTTGCGCCCTACGGGCCAACGCACAAACGCGTTGACCCCAAAATCACGAAACTCGACTCGGTACGCGCGCGCCGTACAATGCGTCGTCGGAGAGCGTAGTCGCACAGTGCGCTTTTGCGAAAAAGGATAGGTGCTGACTGTGTCCGAGTTCACGAAAATTCCGCCGAAAGAAAGAGATGCATGAATTACAATCACTCGTCACCCAAGTTGCGTGACCGACAACCCAGGCCTCAAATCACCCACCATCTGTTTCTTCCCCATCACTCTTTCTTCCTGCTTAAACGTCGTTTTCAGCCCCTTCTTCGCTGCCCGCGCGTCCCGCCTACCAGCCTTGACCGCCGCTTTCCGCAACTTCTTCTCCTCTGGCGTTTCGCCCTTCCGCCGAATGTTCGACCGCCACTCATCTTCGATCGATTCGTCTTCGGAGAACTCATCGTCGTACCCTGCTTCGCCTTCCCCGTCGACCTCACCGATCGCCGCGAGGTTGGCGGCGGTGAGGTTGCTCCCGCCCCGTCCCTTGCCTCGTTTTGATTGCACGTAATCCACCGGCAGTCCATTACTGTCGGAAAGGCGAATAAAAGATGCGCCGACGCCGTTTGCTTCGTGAGTGGTACTTCCCCCGTTTCTTTTCCCCCGTCTTTTACCGTGCCCAACCCCGTGCGGCTCGTCAATCAAACTCGGGTGGTTCTCCAGGTTGGAGTACGTTGAAACAATAGTCTCGCAGTCCCAGTCGTCTCTCGGGGCGTTGCGTAGGTACTCAATCTCCTCGCCGTCGGGAGGCGCGCTCGGTCCGTCGGTAGATTCTTCCAGCTCGAAGCGTCGGCTCGAATCTGCATTTTCAGTCTCCTCGCTCTCCTCCAGGGTCATCTTCCCCATCAGGTGTTCTGGAATTTGTAACCCCGCTCGTCTGCGTGTGGCAATCATGGCGCGAAACGCGTCGTGCACGTCATCCTCCGTGATCCGAGGGACCGCGGGGGCTTTCTTGGAAATGCCGTCCTCGTCGAGCTCGTCATCGTCATCATTGATCTCGGATGCCATCTTTTTCATAATCTTGTCCATATCCTTCATGTCCACGTCGTCCACGCCGTCGTCCTCAAAAAGCGCGTCGTCATCCTTCTTTCGTATTTCGTGCCACCGGCGGTCCATTTCTGATGCGTTAGCACCGTCCTTCATCAAATCCGCCGCGGTCCTGTACTGCTCCGGCCGTTGCTCAGCGCGAAACTCTTCCAATATCGATCCAAATCTATCCAACTCGGCGTGGCCAAAAATCCTCGGATCGTCTTCGTCCAGCTCGCCGATTTCGTCGCTGTCGTACCCGTGTGCCATGGCTTCGAACATTGTGTCAACATCTCGTTTATCCGCTCCAAGATTTTTAGGGTCTCTGAGCTCAACATCCCAGTCATCCTCGTCAAGACTACGATCAGTACCCGCGTCCGACCCCGGGCCTCGGCGTCCACCGCCAAAGCCGCCGAACACGTGCCCCCCGTTCGCCAGCTCTTCTTCCTCTTCGTCCAACAGGTCTTCTTCAACCGCTTCTTCAATCGCCGCGAGCTCGTTCTCCACCTCAGAAGGGTCGTAGCGAAGCTTGATAGGAGGGAAGGATAGGTTCGGGTTGCTTTTTGACCCACCATCACCGGTCAAATCGCCACCCATCATCGCCTGGAGGACGAAATCGTCTTGAAGATCCCCGAGACCGCCATCGTTAAATTGGTCACTCAAATCAGGCAACTGTTCGTCTTCAGCAAGCTCAAACTCCTCCATCTTGTCAATCATACCCGCTAATTCAACCGCCGCTGTTCCACTTCTAGGTGCGCTCGTTTGCCTCGCAACCACCGCGTTGCGTAACGTGTTGTCGTGCTTTGCGACGTACACGCGTTCATCCGTAATCGCCTTCACGCGTTCGTGCGTCCATCGTTGGCTGTCATCTGATTCTGTTTCGTTCTTCCGCGCGTTGTCGGTAATCGCGACGGCGGCGTCGCCGTCCCGTTCCACGTCTTCTCGAAGAAAGACTTGCTCGCTGTCACTGCCTCGCTTGGCTGAGCCTCCTGCGGACACGGTTTTATGCTCAGAAGGAGCGACAATGTCTCCATCCTCTTTGCCTAATATTCCCTTCACGTGATCCTTCCTCGTCGGGACAAACATCGTGCCTCCGCCTTCGCCGACTTTTCTTAAGTGCCTGGTGTAGTCGTACCCGTCGTTGGGGTCGAAGCCTAACTCTCGTAACTCCCGTCGTTTGTCTCGTGTCAGACGTTCTCGTCTCGGCATCGGGCCATTCGGGGTCATGATCCACGTCACGTTGGACATGCTGGAGAGGTTTGAGTATCCGGACATGCCCGAGTATGAACTCATGGTTTCCGTGGCGGAGTCGTCGAATACAGAGCCATCATCTACCCCCCCGGCGTCCGCCAGCGCATCACGCACGTGCCGGTTGTTGTCCTTGCGCATCCACATCTGTTGTTTGGTGTGTGTGCTTCCTTCCCCGTCGTCTTCACCCTCTTCCGTTTCAGGCCGGGCCATCAACGCGTACGTCACCGCATTCTTCTTGTCGATGAAGGACTTTTTGCGGGAGCCGCCCATGATGTCGGGAAAATGAGAGGGTGCTCGTCCGGCGCGGGTCCAGGACGGCGCACGCCCTGCAAGTCCCTGGAAGGCGACGCGCGCTGAAAGCACGTCGCGGAGCCGAGTCGACGCGTAGGACGGGGCACCGAACGGCTGAACAGGCGACGCGCGCGTGGGTGCGCACGGAGAGTGAACGCAGCCGCCGCCGCTCGGAGAATTTGCACCACTTCGGATCAAGCAGCTGGAAAATGGAAAGAGAAAACTCAGTTCTGAAAAATTACACTCGTGCTATCACACCTCACAGTACTACCGTCTCACAAGTCATCCGGAACCAAAGACGTGTCAATCGAGGCTCCCCAGAACTGCACAGACCCGAACTCAACGGGGATTTCGTCGACACTTTCTTGAGTCGTGGACTCAGCTTTATCTTCGTCGTCGTCCGATCCCAAAAGCACATCGTCGTCGTTTTGGTTCACAGCGGCGAACGACGGCACCGGAACCGTCGGGGCGTTTTCGTCAAACAAAGGATCAGAAGATGAATCGTCATTTGAGCTGTTTACATCGTCCTCGGCGCCGTTTGACAGTGTTAACGAAGCCAGCCTTGCCCCCGCATCACCTTGGAACAAACCAGCGGCCAGCTTTCTTTGGTGCACGGATTCTTCGTCTTCATTCTCATCCTCTTCTGAATCGTGATCCAGCGGGTCATCCTCGTCGCTGTCGTCGTCGCCTTCCAGTCCCCCCCCGTACCTGTTATACGCGTCCCGTGAGAACCCAGCCCCCAGCCCCAAGTCGAAATCCCGCTCGTCGTCCCCGGACAACGCGTCGTCGTCCATATCGTCGTCCATCCCAGCCGGGCGACCGCAACGCCAGCTCCTTATATTTTCCAGCGCATTTCTTTTTTGCAAATTGTTCTCGGCGTAAGTTGCCCACCTCGTATCGCTCTCGAGCTTCTGAGCAACAAACGCCATGGCGTTCCGCGCGCGTGTGACGCTCGAGATGCTTGATGCAGATGACGTTTCGTCTTCCTTGCCCCCCTCATCCTCCCC
>MDSY01060275.1_pt1 | contig 25264 bp, 32 predicted proteins | sample 811131 | NCBI WGS metagenome assembly MDSY01 (sample SAMN05326643, study PRJNA326480) | marine metagenome | isolation source: seawater | place: Atlantic Ocean: South West | collected 2010
AGTTACATAGCATCAGGCAACATTATTAAAAATGCACAAGATCAAGGTATATTTGTAATATTAATTGATTCTGAAAACGCACTTGATGAACAATGGTTACAAGCCTTAAAAGTTGACACATCGGAAGAAAAACTTTTGAAATTAAGTTTATCCATGATTGATGACGTTGCAAAGACTGTATCAGAATTCATGAAAGGTTACAAAGAACAACACGCAGACAACAAAGAAGGTGCTCCAAAAGTGCTTTTTGTAATAGATAGTTTAGGTATGTTACTAACACCAACTGATGTTGATCAGTTTGAAAAAGGTGAAATGAAAGGTGACTTGGGGAGAAAGCCTAAGGCGTTGACTGCTCTCGTAAGAAACTGTGTAAACATGTTTGGAAGCTGGAATGTTGGACTGATAGCAACTAACCATACGTATGCATCACAAGATATGTTTGACCCAGATGATAAAATATCAGGTGGACAAGGTTTCATATACGCAAGTTCAATTGTAATTGCAATGAAGAAACTAAAATTAAAAGAGGACGAAAAAGGCAACAAAATATCAGATGTTCGAGGAATAAGAGCAGCATGTAAGGTAATGAAAACAAGATATGCTAAACCATTTGAGTCTGTGCAAGTTAAAATACCATACGATACAGGTATGGATCCATACAGTGGATTAGTAGACTTGTTTGAGAAAAAAGGCATACTAGTTCAAACAGGAAATAGACTAAAATACATTGATTCAGCAGGAAAAGAACACCTAGAGTTCAGAAAAGCCTGGGTTGGAGATAAATTAGATATGCTAATGCAAGATTTTGATAAATTAAGCATAGACCAACCTAAGGAAGAATAATGGTAGAAATGACCCAGGAAGATATTGAACGTTTATGGAACGCAGTTGTTCATTTTATTCCAGAAAAACAAAAGGCTGACGCAGCTATTGATTTTGTTAAATGTTTAGACGACATCGGCGTTGAACATGATGAGATCAAAGCAATTGGTGAATATGATCCAAAATTAGAAGAAGCAGTCAACACAGTTTTTGAGGAATACGAGGACGACGAAGAGGATTATAGCGATCGATATGAAGACAATTAATTGGTACAGCGAAGTAAGTAGAAACCTAGACAAGATTCCGGATTGTATTACACATTTTGATACAGAACTTCAGAATGCCAAAAAAGAAATACGTATATACGGCAATCTCGAAAAAGCATCAGCAGCACTTCCAGGAGTTGTTGAACAGAGATTCAATCAATTACAACAGATTGAAGCTATCTTAAATTATTTAAACATCGAACTACGTAGAACAAGATCCAAGTCATTTAAAAAATTTTTAGAAAACTACAACAGAGCTTTATCTAGCAGAGACGCAGAAAAATATGTAGATGGTGAGCAAGACGTTGTAGACATGGAAAAAATAATTAATGAATTTGCACTTTTAAGAAATCAGTGGTTAGGTATAACAAAAGGACTAGATCAAAAACAATGGCAGATAACAAATATTGTTAAGTTAAGAGTAGCTGGTATGGAAGATGCCGATATCAGATAGAATTATACTAACGGATGTTGACGGAGTGCTTCTCGAATGGGAACATCACTTTACTGAATGGATGTTACAAAGAAGTTACTATGATGACAAACAGCAACGCATATATCCTTACAAACTTTTGCCGGACAAACAAAATACTTACGAAATGGCCGAAAGATTCGGTTTGTCTGTATTTGAAATAAGAAAAGAAATAAGAGAATTTAACAAAAGTGCATGGATGGGTACACAAAGTCCTATGCCAGAATCACAAACATGGGTAAAATTATTGGCTGCCGAAGGCTGGACATTTATACCAATTACATCTCAAACTTCAGATATACCAGCACAACAATTAAGAAAAAAACGCCTGGGAGAATTGTTTGGCGATCATATCTTTAAAAACTATCATATCCTTGATACGGGACAGGACAAGGATCAAGTATTAGCTGAATTTCATAATACAGGTTTATATTTTATTGAGGATAAACCAAAAAATGCTCTTACTGGACTCGAATATGGTGTGCGTCCTATTTTAATAGACCACCCATATAACCGTGATTTTCAACACCCTGATGTCATACGTGTAAATAATTGGAAACAAATACACGAAATAGTACATGAAGATTTACGTAGGACACGATAGCCGAGAAGATATAGCATACCAGGTGTGCGAACACTCCATAAAACGTAGAGATCCATCAGCGGAAGTGATTCCTTTAAAACAAAAACAAATGCGTGATCAAGGACTTTACACAAGGCCAGTAGATAAACTTGCATCAACTGAATTTACTTTTACTAGATTTTTTGTTCCTTATTTGAATGACTTCAAAGGTTGGGCAGTTTTTTGTGACTGTGATTTTTTATGGAAGATTCCTAGTCATGAACTTGTAAAATACTGTGACAATTCAAAAGCTGTAGTGTGTGTGCAACACGACTATACACCTAAAGAAACAACTAAAATGGATGGGCAAGTACAAACAGTGTATCCAAGAAAAAACTGGTCCAGCATGGTTCTTTGGAACTGCGAACATCCAAAAAATAAAATTCTTACTCCCGAACTTTTAAACGAAGAGTCGCCAAAATTTCTACATAGATTTAGTTGGTTAGATGACAACGAAATTGGATCTTTACCTTTAGAGTACAATTGGTTAGTTGGTTGGTACCAAGAACCAAGAGATGGCACTCCAAAAATATTACACTACACTGAAGGTGGCCCATGGTTTGATGGGTATAGAGATTGTGAATATGGCGATGATTGGAAAAAAGAATTAATCAATCTTTTTAGTTCGTAATGCTTTGGGACAAATTAAAAAAAGATCATTTTTATAAAACGCCTGTTGAATATTTCCGCACACAAACAATTTTTAGTCAAATAGAATATGAAAAATTATACGAAAATCAAAATAATTTAGATCATGAACACTGGCAAAATTTAGAATCACAGATATACATGAAATGGACGTACCATCATGACTTATCCACAATTGATAGAAGTTTACCTGTAACATGTTTATGGTTTTTCAAGGATAGAGCAGACAGAAACGCTGGTAATTATATTAAATGCAATGACAAAGTAATTGTGTATGCGCCAAATACTTTCTTTATAACCAAGTATGCTGAATATCAAATAGTACCAAAAAAAGAGAGTGTGCTGGAGCGACCAACTGTGCAATTACACATGAGTGAAGATCAGTACCAAAAAATAATTAATCGTTTTCAATAAGTTTTTTAAGACATGCGACATCTGCATTCAGGTGTCGTACTTTAACTTTATGCCATGTTTCCTTATCACGCTCGCCTATGTTCAAATTTGATCTAACCTGAGTTGCCGTGGCATCAAATATTTTTTTTGCTTTAAAAACAACATTTGGCATAAAAAGACATCGGTTAATTTTACGTGCAACTTTTTGTGTATATTCATCAACCCAAAAATGCCAAAAAAAAGGTGGTGCCAAATAGCCAAGGGCATTGATCCAATTTTTATGCACTGCAAAATGTGCGGCACCTAAAGGAGCATCATGCCATAATGTTGGTTGAGTCATTTCGTGTTGGCCAGATCCTTTCAGCCTTCCATCACTAGGTACAACCATTAATATTTTTGATTTATATTGATTAATTTGTTCACTTATTTTTGTATCCCAACCTTTAGTTTGACATTGAACGTCATCTCCCATCAACATTACAATATCATTTTTTGCCTTATCCGCCATTTGATTCCAACTTAAACACGTTGATTGATTTGGTCCAACAACATATTGATTGTCCTTCAACAAATCTTTATATTCAGTTAAAGTAGGATCATCTTTGTTAAGATAGAATAATATCTCAACATGTTTGTCAGCTGTTGATTGAGCAGTGTCTACTAACCTAGCAGCCAGCTTTGGACGGCCACGTGATGGGACTGCAAACGATATCATATTAATTTATTTTTCCATGTATCAGGTGTAATATCGTTCACTATTTCTAATGGAAGATGATACTGAAACTTTTTTGTGCCACGAATACGTATATAATCAGCTGTCTTTTTCACGGCTTGTCTCATGTTTGTAGAAGTTTTATAACCTAAAAGTTTTCTCGCCTTATCAGAACTACATGTTGCCAACTTAACTTCCTTTGGTCTGTCCTTATGATGTATTGGATCTAAATTTACTCCAGTTTCATTAGCACATGCTTCTGCCAGTTCATTTATTGTAACAGGTTCTTCGTCTGGTCCAATATTAACTACTTCACCTTTTACATTATCTTGAAATGCTAAAGCATTCAAACAGTATAAGCAATCATCTATGTAACTAAAACATCTTTTTTGTAGGCCATCGCCGTATATAATTGGTTGTTTTCCTTGTAGCATTCTGTTCAACATAATGGACATGACATTCCTAAAAGGATCATCATATTTTTGTCTTGGGCCAACAATATTGTGCGGTACAGCAATAACATATTCAACACCATGTGTGTCACATAAATTTTTAAGCACATCCTCTCCGGCTTTTTTTGCAATGCCATATGGATCTTGTGGTCTACATTCAAAACTTTCTTTGTAAGGTATCTCATCATGATGACCATATCTAGCCATTGATGAACAGTAAACAATTCTTTTAACTTTGTTTCTTATTGCTGCGGTTATAGTGGTTACACTGGCTTCAAAAATATTTCTTGTTACAAGCACTGGTGAAAATACTGATAGCCCTTCATATGCAGTTGCCGCCGTATGGTAAACAATATCACAACCTTCCATTGCCTTAGTAAGATTTTCTAAATCACAACAATCAATTTGATGAAACTCAACGTCTTGTGGCACATTATCGAGGTAACCACCTATCATATTATCGTTACCAGCTACTACATGACCTTGTGAAATCATCAAATCAGCTAAATGACTTCCAAGAAATCCAGCTACACCAGTTATGAATATTTTCATATATCTATTTAAAAACTATTTTTTTACAAATACTTTATCTGGCCAATGATTTAGTAAAGGCCTATAACCAATCTTACGTAAGTATCTTTCAATTTGGTTGTTACTACTTCCGTATTTTTTTGTATTGTTGTTGAGCTCAATCATTATATATTTTACACTCTTCAGTGTTTTAACAGCTCCTTTTAGCACTTCCATTTCGTATCCTTCAACATCTATTTTGATTAGGTCAATGTTTGTGTGATTACAACTATCTAAAGTAATCATTTTAATTTTACCTTCTCCAGAAATCCTTTTTGCTTGTGTAAAATTATCTTCTGATAGACTTACTAAATCATTTTTTGCTCCAATTGCAGCCTGTATTGGCACAACTTTATCTAACTTATTTTTTTGTAAACATTTGAAATGAATACTATCTGGTTCATAACAAAAAATTTGTTTTTCACAAAGATTCTGCATGGCATATGCCCAAGTTCCTACCCATGCTCCTATATCTATTATATTTTCAAAATGTATTTTATTGTTGATACAATATGCTTTAAATTTTTCTAAACATTTATTCTGTGTAAATGCTTTACCGCCCTCCCAATCCTGTATGTGAATATCATTGGCAGGCACATAAAAGTTTTTAACTTTTTTTATTTGCATATTCTTCCATTATACTCTTACACTGAGAAAGCATTAAATTGCCCCATTCTTTTTGCCCTTGAACGTTTGGATGTTGATCAATTTCACTTACTGTAAGCCCTTTCTTTAGACACCAGCCGTGTTGACAATTATCAAAATTGGCTTGTAGATCAAAATAATATTTTTTATCAATCTTAGATAATAATTTTTTACATTCGTTTGTAAGTGGACTATCAAATCCATTGTACAAAGCATTAAAGATTAAATGTGGTACTTTCATTGATTTCAAAAAAGACTGCATGTAAATTATCTGTATAGCTGTTCTAATTTGTCCCTCTTCTTCAATCGCTGGCTTATATTCTCTTTGTCCTTTTTTGTTTACCCATGGATCAAAAGCCAAATCTTTATAACCAACTGGATCTGCTGGATCAACCTGTTTCCAAGTGTGCCAATGAGTTTTATTCTCCGCTGTAGTTAAACCTTCTCTTCTATTGTAACCTGTTAAGCCTATAAGCACAAAGCAATCATCATCGATTGTTGATAGCAACCGTCTGAAAATCATTTCATTACTAATTCCATTGTCAGCTATTCTACTAAATCTTAAATTAAGTTGATTAGCAATATGTAGACCGCAGGACATTGGATCTTCTACATCTTTTAAAAGATTGCCATACGTTTTAAGCATTTGTTGTCTTTTTACTGCTGTTTTCCAGTGTAGCTTAGGTGCTACTTCGGCAGGCAGGCCTTTGATGAAATACGGTATGCCATTACCCATTGCAAACGAACATCCATAGTGTATTAACTTCATTACAAAAATCCTTTATCAATCAAAATTTCTATTGCTGCACCATTACTTAATTCTTCTGGGGTGAATTGTTGATAAGCCAAACTGTAAAGCCAAGGCTCAGGATCTCCATAGTAAGGTTGTTCAATATCTTCAAGATGTAAATTGCCTACTGCTTTAGCAAAGCTATGCTCATTACAGAACACAGGAACACCCAGACGTATTGCTTCAACAGCACTAATACTGCAACTTGTTACACATGCCCACGCATTTTTCAAATCTTCAGATAGTGGCACCTTAGCTTCACTAGGACCAGAAGTCCCACGCCCTCTTGGCTTCTTTCTTACCTTTACAGGTCTATCAGTTACTCTACTCAACTTATTCAATGTGTCATTAGTCCAGTTGGGCTCACCTAAATATGCGTGTATACCAGGTGAACTAGGACAAACTAGTATATGTTCACCTTTCAAAGTTGGGGCAGTAATTGACAAATTAAATTTTTCAAATCTGTCAGATTTACAGTCAGGAAGAAAATTGGCATGGATTGCATTCTTACACACACGCCAATAATGATTAATAGGAGTCAAATTGTTATTATCAAATCGTCCAAAGTATGGAGTATCAGTAAACCAATATTGATGTTTTCTACGCTCTAAGTTTTTAATCATTTCCAAATTATTATTCACAAAGCCCCAAAACATTGCATTAGATAATGCGTCTGTGGCAACGCTGTTATCATTTATTATGACCTGTTCAGGCCAACTTGCTTTTACACCATTAAACACTTCCCAGGCTTTGGATTTTTTATTATGTAATGGTGCGTAAATTGTTAACATCTATATATTCTTTCAATTGTTTTGCCCAAAGTTTGTGTCCTTCAATGGAAGGATGAGGATCGTCTAAACTTACAATGTATTTTTCATTCATAACAAATTCATAATGACTAGTATCTGGATTGAAAAATCTAGTCATGTTTATTTTATTTTTCATAATTTGAAAATCTATTTTATCAGTATAAAAAGAATTTGGTAGTGCGTTGTACATCACATATGGAATCTTTCTAAGTTCAAAATAATTTTGTAGATTAATCACATGATTATAAAATTGCATGTATGCATTATTTTCTACGTCCCAGCCTTTTTGCCGATTAATAAAATTTAAATTATCCAAAGTTTTCCATGTTCGCCAAGTCAAATCTGTGTTTGGTATTCTTCCAGCTTTCCAACCATCATCGGTCACGTAATCGTGTCTATGGCTACTTGTCCAACCTATTACCGCAAAAAGATCTTTACTATAATTTTGTTCTATCCATACTTTTGTGCTGAAGTCAATCCTAGTGTTACCTCTGCCGCCCATAGCTATGTTTATGAATTCATCCTGATATTCTCTAGCTAATTCTTTTGTCACAAAAGTAGGCACATTGTCTTTAGGACGTTCGGTAAGAAAACTACAACCATTGGAAAATAATATCATAATGCTATTTTATAGTATAATTATTAATAATGCAAACTGTTCAAAATATATCTGATATAAAATATTTTTTACATCAATGGGATATAATTGACGATTCTTATGATTATAATGTCCAATATTCTAATTTAAATCCTGTTACTAATTTTACAAGTATGCCAACTTTTGTTGCGGATTTTCATAATTGTTCTGTGGCAAGTTTACCAGTGCTTATTACTGAAGATAGAAAGATGATAACCAATCACGTATGGCCCTTGATTTCCAAATATCGAGATAAACCAAAGAAGGTACATAACTTTTTTACAAAATGGGCTGATACTATTGAAATAAACATGCCACCAATTACAAAACAGTTTCAAGACACTACATGGAAATATGTTTGGTTACCAATTGACGAATATAGTGCAAATAATCCGTGGCACATTTGGATTGATATAGTTTCAAAATTTAGGCTTTTAGAAAAAAGGTGGGCCACAAATTTTACTAAATTTATTTTTATTTTATCTAATCCAAGCAAATATTTTGACAAAGTTGCAACAGAATTTTTTCCTGAATTAAAATATTATGTTATGCCAAAAAATGAAACATGGAGATTTTATCATTTAGTTGTGCCTTCATTAAGTAATCATACAGACGGAATAATATCGCCAAATATGCCCAAATGGCTTAGACGTTTAGGAAATGTTGTAGTGCCAGGACAACCAAAACCAACAAGGAAAATATTCTTAACTAGAAAGGACGCTGAAAATAGAAATATTTCCAATCAAGAACAACTAGTTTTGGCATTAAAAGGTTGGGAACAAATTACGCTAGATAATTTAACATTGACAGAGCAAGTGAAAATATTTAAAGAAGCTTCGCACATACTTTCACCACACGGTGCTGGACTTGTAAACACTCTTTGGTGTCAGCCTGGTACTAAAGTAATTGAGCTTCAACATAAAAAATTTATTGATAAAAAAGTATATCCAATTCTGTCACACCATCTAGGGCTTCACCACAAAGTTTATTTGGCAAAAGCAAAAAAAATTAACAAAGCAAAACCTAAAAATAAAAAAAGTAAGGATATGGTTGATTTAGAAATCAACATTCCTGAATTAATTAAACTCTTAGATTAAGTACATTATGCTTTCAGTCCTACAATCAAAACCAAAACTACAATTACATCCGTATCCGCATGTAGTTGTTGACAACGCACTACCAGAACAATTATATAGTGAATTAGAAAGCCAATGGCCCACAGATAAACTATTAGCTACTACTCCATATGATAATGGTATATGCTATAGATTGAAAGCTGACGAAATGTTGAAGCCAAATGTGGTTAGTGCTTTATGGAAAGAATTTACTGAGTATCATACATCAAAAGATTTTTACAACGAAGTATCTGACTTATTTGGTGATTACTTAAAAGATAAAGATCCAACACTAGGTCCAAGAGGATGGGCCAGTAAAGATACAACAGTGTGGACTGACTGCCAAACTGTTATGCACAAACCAATTACAGTAAGCTCTCGTACACCACACATTGATAATCCAAGAGAGATGTATGCTGGACTTCTTTATATGCCATATGAAAACGACACTAGTAGCGGTGGCGACTTTCAGATCTATCATGCAAAAAATACAGTATCCAAAGTTGATATGGCTAAAGGTAGACACATTTACAACGAAGATCTTGGTTCAATAGCAGTAACGGTGCCATATAAAAAAAATACATTTGTCATGTTTGCAAATAACAGTGCCAATGCAATACACGGAGTGACTCCTCGCACCAATGCCACGTTACACAGAAGAAGTGTTAACATTATAGCAGAATATAGCAGGCGAAGTAACAAATCTATGTACAGCGTACAAGAGATTAAATGATAGCAGGAATACACACTACCAAGCCAAGAACACAACGTTATGTTGATGCATTTGTAAAAGGATCTTCAGGGAGAAATACAATTTACGAATTCAGAGATCTAAAAACTTTGCCTAAAGAAAATTTGGCTATGTACGGAATTCTAGCTGGATCAGGCGAAGTATATAAATGGTGCATGAGAGAACAGAAGGATTTTTATTTTATGGATCATGGTTATTTTACTAATGCACATGATACACCACACTGGCTAAGAATAACAAAAAATGCACATTGTCAAAACAAAATTACACATACTAAAGCTGATAGATATGAAAAATTTTTTAAACTTGATATAAAGCCATGGCAAAAAAATGGACGCAGTATTTTAGTTTTACCGCCTACTAATTCAATTGCAAATTTTTTCAAACAAGAAAATTGGCTTGAGGACACATTGCAAATATTAAAAAAACATACAGATCGTCCTATTGATGTTAGAGAAAAGCCATACAATCCAACTGTGACAAAAGATCGTGTTGGGGCAACTATTAAAGTTGATAAACCAACAAATCATAAAGGCAGAATTGATTGGACAAAATATTTTGCATGTGTGTCATACAACAGCAATACTATGGTAGAAAGTTTTCAAAACGGAGTTCCTGTGTTTTGCGACAAGCAAAATTCTGCGGCACTACCAATATCTGAAACGGATTTTACTAAGATTGAAAATCCAAAGTACGAAGATAGAGTTGCATTATTTTCCAATTTAGCTTATAATAATTGGACACTTGAAGAAATGGCAAACGGAACTGCTTGGAGAATGCTAAATGGCGGATAGACTTAAACCAGAAAACAAAGAAATAGTTGAACGTATAAGACTATTCGAACAAGAACTTTTTACCAATCAATCCTTTAAAGTGTATAGAAACTATCATGTGCCTGAAAAATTTGTTAAAGAATCTAAAAAAGTTCTTAGTTTTGGAGTAGGAGGAGATGCGAATTTTGAAAAATTAATTTGTTTTGATAACATGAACTTAGATGTAAGACTATTCGATCCTACACCTTATACTATTAAAAATATCAATCAAATACTTTTAAAAGGCGGATATAGACAGTTTGATGAAATACCAAATGCACGCACATTGAACAAACAAATAGTACAAAATAATATAAAATTTACTCCTTGTGCTTATGCTCCTCAAAATGGCAAAATGAAATTTTATTATAAGACGGAGCCTGGAATTAAAAGACCAGAACAAGCATTAGGAAGTTTTTCACTTGCAGGTGCATTTGATGATCCAAATAATTATGTTGAAGTAGATTGTAAAAACATTACAACAATTTTAGAAGATATTGGATGGGATAGCATTGATATATTAAAAACTGATGTTGAAGGCCTATGGTATGATGTTGGCCTCGAACTACAAACAATTGATTGTAAATTTTGGGTAACAGAGATGGAGTTAGGACTGAACGGGTCTTTTGACGAATCATTTGAAAAAATAAGAAAACTATGTGACATACACAAAGAAAAATATAATTTTTATATTAATAGAAAAAGATTGAAAGCAATGATGGAGGTTATATTTTTTAGAAAGGACTGCGATGAAAGTTGAAATATTTAGAAGGACGGTAAAAGATCGAAGACGTGGCAATAGTTATGATCTATTATATCAACTAGCAGAAGGCATACGGGCAGCAGGTGATGAAGCTGTTATTGTTAATGAAAATAGATCAGGTCCTACTGTGCCAGGCGAAATGGAGCCAACAGCACCAATGGCAGCAATGTTTGGTTATGGGGGCGACAAACAGATGCATCACACAAAAGGACGCAGAAGAGAATTAGCAAATAGATGTAGAGAAAAAAAGATCCCACTTATTACGTTTGACGGTGGCGTACTGTCGAGTTTTGGGAATGTATCTACTTCCCCAGATCACCATTTTAGAGTTTCGCTGTATACACCCATGAACGATGGAAACTTCCTATCAGATAATAGTCCACCAGACAGATGGGAAATGTTTAAGAACAAATTCAACGTTAAGCATGAGTCATGGAGAAAGTCAAGTGAAGAGGATCCTATACTATTTGTGTTACAACCAAGTGATAATTGGAGTATGAATGAGCTGGATCCAATTGAATGGTTCAATTCAGTTTACAAAAAATTGAGACCACTTACAAAGAGACGATTTTTAGTGCGTCCACACCCAAATCACGTTGACAGTATTTCAAAAAGGCAAAGCGAATTTCCAAAAGATATTGAATTACAGATTGGAAAAAAACATTTCATTGGTGATGAAAAAAAGTATTATCGTTTTCATTTCCAAGAAGCAATTACAAACTGCCATGCGGTAGTCACGCACAATTCAACTGCCAGCGTAGATAGCTGTGTGCGAGGTATACCAACATTTGTTACATCTGATCTTGCATTATGTTGGCCGGTTGCAAATACAGATCTGACGAAAATAGAAGATCCAATCTATCCAGATAGAACACAATGGCTTCACGATCTTGGATACAAAATGTGGAGCATAAAAGAAATTAAGAACGGCACAGTATATAAAAGATTCAAAAATAAATTAGGTTTATAATGTGTGGTATCTATGGCATAACCAATCACGACCCCGTCTTTATTCAAAATTATATCACAAAATGTAAGCACCGAGGACCTGACGCACAAAAAGTTTGGTGGGATCCTGATTATAAAATGACTTTAGGTCATAACCTATTATCTATTATGGGCAACCCAAAGGTGGCAGTGCAACCATGGAAAACTCCAAAAGGCAACTGGTTGGTATATAACGGTGAAATATTCAACTATTATGATCTAAAACAACGGTTTAAAAATATAGGCTTTGCAGGTATCACTGGCTGTGACACTGAATTATTAGCATGGGGCCTTGACACATTTGGCGCAAAGTTTGTTCATGAAATAGATTCTATGCACGCATTTGCCTACTATCAACCTAAGAAGAACAAACTAATATTAAGTAGAGATCATGCAGGAATAAAACCATTATACTATGCAGAGATTAAAGAAGGACTTGTGTTTGGAAGCGAGGTTCGAGGCTTATTAGATAAGGTGCCAAACTCTCATAAGTTAGATAAACTGAGTCACAGTATTTGGCATTACATGAGTAATAATCCTTTACGTAATACTTTTTTTAATAATATAAAAAAATTACTGCCAGGCGAAACATTAATCTATGACACACATCATAAAAAAATTAAAAAATATTATAGAGAGTTCATCAAGCCAACGAATGACTACAATTACGATCCTATAGAATTTAAGCAAGTTGTAAATCGCAGCGTAAAAAATTGCAGCATTGGTGACAAAAAAATTGGATTATTTTTAAGTGGAGGAATGGATAGCACTATGATATCTAAAGAACTTTTGGATATTACAGGCACAGTCAATTCATTTACAACAAGGTTTGTACCGGATCCAAACACGAGAGAAGAAGATTACAATGAAGATGCTAACATGGCAAAAAGATTGGCAGAACATTTTAAATTCAATCACACAGAGATACCAATCACACCTGAAATTTATGCATCATATTGGAATCAATCGGTCTCGAGTGTTGAACAGATAATAAGAACTCCAACATTACCTGCAAATTTATACACTAATAAAATTATGAAAGATCATAATATAAAAGTTACAATTGCTGGAGATCTAGGTGATGAGCTTATGTGTGGTTATCCTCGGCATGGAAAGTTGTTACATGACTTTTCAAATAAAGCAATGTCGTGGAAAGATATTTGCAAAGTTTTAGTAACGCAACAAAAGCCTGCAACAAAAGTAAACGAAAACATCCACAGTGCTGATGATGTGTTACAAGAATTTATAAAGCAGTTTCCTGATACACTCTACAATGAACAAGATCCGTTAGGTAGCTTTTGTGCTTTGGAATGTGTAACAATATGTCCAGAGGACATGTTGATTAGGAATGATAAATTTGGCATGGCATATAGTATGGAGGGCAGGTATCCTTTAGCATCAAAACAATTTATGAAATACTGTTTAAGTATTAATAGTAAACAAAAAATATCAAAAAAATTGAAACACATGAGTAGAGATGCATATAAGAATGTGCTACCAAGTTACATTATCAATAAAGGTAAAACTGGTTGGACAGCACCGATGGCATATTGGATCAAGCAAAATCCAAGTCTGTTAAATTTATATGAACAAAAAATGAAACACAAGATGGATCCAAACATGAAAATTACACAAAAAACAGGCAAGTGGTTAGCGATAGACATGATGTGGGCAACCTGGTTTGAAGCCTTCAAGATTGCAAACTATTAAATAATTTTATGCCAAGTCTACAAGTAATTACTACTTTTCCACAAAATCGTTGGGACGTGTATGCCAAAAGGATGTTACAAAGTCATATTGATTATTGGCCTGACAACGTAAAAATTACTGCGTACCACGAAGGGCCAACTCCAGATCTGCATCATGAAAAAATAGAATATGTCAATACTGAAAAGGTCAATCCAGATTTGGTAGCATTTAAAAATAGACATAAGAATGATCCAGTTGCAAATGGTGAACTACAAGAGATAGCTGGCGGGGCTAGGAGGCATCCAAGTGCTGGCAATAATGACCGTGGTAAGGGTAGCTACCTATGGGACGCAGTAAGATTTGCTCATAAAACTTTTGCGGTCGATCATGCAATAAAAAATATTGACGTTGATTATGTGCTTTGGTTAGATGCTGACACCTATACGTTTCGATCAATTCCAAAAGATTTTGTCACAAATTTACTGCCATTTGATAAACTTGTAAATTATCTTGGTCGTGGAAACAAATATCCAGAATGCGGATGGGTATGCTATAATAGACGGCACGTGTTAATCAAAAAATTTATGGATACATGGACCAATTTATATAAACAAGATACAATATTTAAAGAATTAGAATGGCACGACAGTTATATTTTTTGGCAAGTTCTAAAAAGAGTTGCGCCAGAACACGGAGTTGACATAGGAAAAGGTGCTGGTGCAAAAGGACATCACATCTTTATTAATAGTGTGCTAGGAGCATATCTCGATCATATGAAAGGCAAAAGAAAAGCAAAAGGTAAAAGTTCAGCCAGTGATCTAAAAAGCACTCGTAATGAAACATATTGGAAGAATGTTGAAAGTTATGATCCGTTTGCAGGAATAAAATTTGATGCAAAAAAGGATATAAATGAAAATTGAAATATGGCCTCAATATGGGCCTTTGAACAGTAAAGATATATTTAAAAAATTTATAAACAGTCTAGAAAATAACAATGAACAACTTTTTGTTAATCAAGAAACTGACGCAGATGTAGCTGTAATATGGTCCGTATTATGGTCAGGTAGAATGTCGGGCTATAGGCCTATATGGAATAGATATACAAACAAAAACAAAGCAGTGGTGGTTATGGAAGTTGGTGGCATAAAAAGAAATGAAACTTTTAAAATTGCAATCAACGGAATAAACAGAGAAGCTGACTTTGCAAATCAACAGTTTGATGACAATAGATGGAAAAAATTTAACATATCATTAAAACCTTGGAAACAAACAGGAAACAACATCATAATTTGTGGACAACACAGTAACAGTCATCAATGGCGTAACAATCCGCCAATGACAAAATGGATAGAAGAACAAATACATAAAATAAGAGAACACACAGAAAAACCAATTGTTATCCGTCCACATCCGAGACATCGTGTGGCGATAGATACGACTAAATTTAGAAATGTAAAAATTATAGGACCAAAGAGAGACCATAACACTTATGACGATACAGACCTAAACAAAGCTTTCGAGAATGCATGGACAGTAATTAACCACAGTAGCAATCCTGCCATACAGGCAGTGTTCAATGGCATACCGGTATTTGTTAGCGAGTCAAGTTTGTGCTATGACATTGGTAATTCAGATTATAAAGATATTGAAAATCCTGTGATGCCTGATAGACAAAATTGGTGTAATCAGTTATCATATACAGAATGGTTTCCAGATGAAATTGAACAAGGTATACCATGGCAAAGGATCAAAAAAAGATTAGAAGAAAAATATGTCTAACCAATTTGGTATAAAAGAAATAAAGCCGATAGTATGGAAAAAATATCTTGGCGAAGAAATAATAGTGCGTACAATCATACGTGATGGCAAAAAAATATTTGAGAAAAAATTTTACGAAGACCGAGTAAAAGCAGAGCCAAGAGGCAATGCCTACATCATAGGTAATGGCCCTTCACGTAAACATTTTGATTTATCTAAATTGTCAAAGACAGGACAAACGTACGGCTGTAACGCAGTTTATAGAGACTTCATGCCTGATTTTATTTTTAGTGTTGATACACAGATGACAGAGGCTATGTGTAAAGATAATGTGATGGAAAACACAATCCATTATGCACCGTCTTTGCATGTTAATAGAAATTATGCCAAGGATAAGGTGCATTTGATCCCATGGAACACACACACCATAAGCGGCAATCAAGCAATATCTACAGCATGTGTGCATGGACATAAAAACTTGTACCTAATAGGATTTGATTTCAGAGAATACGGTAGGAACGAATTCAATAACATGTATCAAGGCACAGACTGTTACGGCGATCGGCACAGTGATACAATTTTTGAAGGTTGGTTAAAATGGTTCAGAGATTATCTCAAGATGCGTCCATACTGCAACTTTACAATTGTGCATGATAATCCGCCCGAGTTCCTCAACCATTTACAAACAGGCACAGACTTAAAAAATAGTAACGTGATTTCTTATGAAAAATTTAACGATGTAGTTTCAAACCAGCATTGATAAATTTTTTAGTAAACGCATAAAAGTGTTTATTATGATTTGAATAAGGGTCTTTGACAATAGTCATTTGGTACAAGTGTACCATTTCATGTGCTAAAGTTTCAATGAAATCTTTCCAACTATCAAACTTTACGTGTAACTGAATATAATAAGTTACTGGTATATGATGCGGAATCTTTCTTTGATTAAATTTTCCTTTTGGAGTTTTTCTATTATCCCACAAAGCTACACATCTACCCCAGTCATGGTGAAGTTTTTTAACTTCAATATGCACACGTCCTAATTTACCATTGAATAACAGATGATTTAGTCTTCTAAACCAATACACTGCAATCGCATTTGTGGGCTTGAAGTGAGCCAAATCAGCTGTTTCTGACAGTTTGTTTTTCAACTGTCTTTTGTAAGATTTACGTGTGTTTTGTGTACGCTTTTCCATAGTTGACAAATTTACCGTTTAGTGTATAATATACTAATAATTATCAAAAATCAGTGGAGCATAATGCAGGCAGAATTACCAAAAACAATTAACGAAGCCCTTAAAATATTAGCATATAATGATTATTTCTGGGATAACGGCCCAAAAACACCAAACAGCAAAATTAACGCACATCCAAAGGATAATCAAACAGTCCGATCACTTGCAGAAGCTCAATATGCCTGGACCGAAAAACAAGCAAAATTAGCCTTGGTAATACTGAAAAGATATCTTACTAAATTCCAAGCAAACAACATGGATATCAAAGAATTGCTTAACAATCCAAAATATGATGCTCCTTTTAGAGTTATTAATTTTTTAAAAAGTATAGAAAAATTTACAGATACAGACGAAGTTGAAAAGATCGAAATAAAATTTCCTTATGAAAAAAAATTAATAAGTTTAATCAGAACCTTGAAAGACAAAAAAGGCTTACCAACAGGATATTCTAGCTATGATGGAGACCAAAAAAAATGGATATTTTTGCAAACAGATGTGACGACTTATTATTTGACGTTGCTTGCTATAAGATATAATTTTAAATTTGTTGACACATCATTAATCAACGACTTCGAAAAAATTAGAGTAGAGAAAAAAAATTACAAAAGCACAACAGCAAATTTATTGGATGATAAAATTGTTTTAGTAAATGCACCAGATACACTAGTTGAGTACTGGAACAAAGACATTGCAAGTAAAACATTATTACAGCAAGTTGATGCTTTGAAAAATTTTGGGATTAATACAAAAGGGATTGACGTTGATGCTATATCTGAAGTTGGAAAAAAACTCGCACATTCGAATAATCAAAAATTATGGATAGATGCCAAAGTTTATGGTAAAGATCAACTGATCAACGGCCTGGATGAACTTGATTGTTTTCCTTTGTTGATGCCGGTATCTGGAGATATACACACACGAGAAGATGCGTTGGAATGGATGGAATGGTTACAATGTTTCGAACGACATGGAATAAGCACAACAAAAAATTTAAGTTTTGGTTTTGAGATTAAAGAACCGAGGAGAGAAATGATAGCAGAAGATGAATTTCAAGATTGGTTTGACATAAGCCAATTAAGCAAACAATTCAAATATATTGATCAAAACACAAAAGTAATTTTTGTTCGTAACCGTATTCCAAGAACATTGATCAAATCTAAAATAAAACCAAAAGCTTCATTAACTGCAATAGGTGGCGGATATTACGTAAGCGGAACAGATAATCTAAAAAGACTACTTGATAATCTTCCAAAAAAGTTGTATTATAATGATCATCAACCTTCAAACTATGATTGGTTAGATAAAGTTATAGTGAAACTATGAGCAGTTGCAGACTGGTAATTAAAGATCAAGTAAATGTTAAATTTGAGAATTTAGATCTCAAATGGCGGCAACGTTTACATCAAAAATTCAAATACCAAGTTCCTTATGCTTATCATCTACCAGCTGTAAAGCTTGGCCGGTGGGACGGTAAGATTGCATTTTTTGGACTTGGCGGCACAACATATCTGTATCTTGTAGATCAAATTTTGCCAATTTTAGAGGATGGTGGAGTATATGTTGATCTAGTCGATCAACGCCCCAAACAAGATCTTGAATTTACAGCTATTGATAAAAATTATTTGGCACATATAAAATGGCCAAAGAATCATCCTAGTGCAGGACAAGGCATTGAATTACGAGACTATCAAGTGGAGACAATCAATAAATTTATTGAAAATCCGCAAAGCATACAAGAGATCGCCACTGGTGCAGGTAAGACCATTATTACTGCGGCACTGTGCCAGTTGGTCGAGCCTTACGGCCGCACACTAATCATCGTGCCAAATAAAAGTCTTGTCACACAAACAGAAGAAGACTTTTTAACTTGTAATTTAGATACAGGAGTCTATTATGGAGATAGAAAAGAGATAGGTCGATACAATACAATTGCAACTTGGCAAAGTTTAAATGTGCTAGAAAAAAGGTCAAAGGACGAACACAGCACAGACTTTAAAGAATTTATCCAAGGTATAAACACTGTAATAGTTGACGAAGTACACATGGCTAAGGCAGATGTGCTTAAAAGAATGTTGACTGGACCGTTTGCACATTGTCAAATACGTTGGGGACTGACAGGTACAGTACCAAAACAAGAATATGAATACATGGGTATCAAAGTATCAATAGGTGAAGTTACGAACAAAATACCTGCCAAAGAACTACAGGACAAAGGAGTACTAGCTAACTGTCATGTCAATGTATTACAGACAAACGATATATTAGAGTTTAGAAGTTATGCCGAAGAACTAAAATGGCTAACAACTGATCCTAAACGTATGAGTTGGGTAGCTCAAACAATAAATGATATCAGCACATCGGGAAACACACTGATACTTGTTGATAGAATATCAGCAGGCGAAATATTAGAAAAGAAAATTAAGGACAGTGTCTTTATAAGAGGCGCCACCAAAAACATGGAAAGGAAAGAACACTATGATGAAGTATCTACTGCTCAAACTAAAGTTATTATCGCCACATATGGAGTGGCCGCTGTTGGTATTAATATTCCTCGTATTTTCAATCTGGTTCTTATAGAGCCAGGAAAAAGCTTTGTGAGAGTCATACAATCAATTGGTAGAGGGATACGTAAGGCCGAAGACAAAGATTCAGTCAGTATATGGGATATCACCAGTGCTTGTAAGTTTGCTAGAAGGCATCTCACACAAAGAAAAAAGTTTTACAAAGAGGCAAATTATCCGTATAATATAGAAAAGATAGACACAGATTTATATGAAAATACTAACACTTGATGATAAAACATATCAACTAGAAAAAATACCAGAATGGGTAGACGAAAAATTAAGATTTGCAGTTTTAGATAATTCAGATCCAGAGAATCCTGACTTCTTTTACATTCCTTTAATTTTTTTAGAAAGTTTTAACGCACCGGCCGCAGTTTTAGAAATTGGCAAATTCAAAGTTAAAATGCCATTGGATTGGAAGATGTTAATAGGCGAGCAAGGACAGCCAGAAATGCACGTCTTGCCTATCACAAGTTTAAATGACAGAGGATTTGATGCATTCACATTCAACCCATTAAGTAGTAGTAAGCCAGATTTCTTTCCCATTGACGTGGTTGACATATACACAGAGGTGAAATGGTACTTCCCCAAAATTAAATCTGGCCAGATGTTAGCTGTGCCTTTAACAGATGGGCCAAAGCCAGTTTGTGCATATTTTGTAAAAGACATTTCGAGACAATGCGAACAAGTGGACTATGGCTCGGTCTGGTAGAAAACACGTTAGCATACAGGCTCCTATTGTAAAGATAAAAGAGGGATATGTTTGGGTTGATCGTTTTTGGCCAGATAATTTTTTTAAATGGATCAAACAAGAAAAAATAAAATTTACGGAAATAAAAATGAAAAATCAAAAACTTACACTCTATTTTTCCACAGCAAAAGAGTGTACAATGTTTGGACTAAAGTATGACAGAGAAAAGCAAAAGGAAATTTTTCGAACTAAGGAATGGTCTTAAGGCAGTAGACTTTCGAAACAAAGACTACTTTGACCGTATTGACGATCACGAAAAATCATTATATTCGCCATACATGTTGATGAGATATGCATCAAGTGTATCTTCAAAGGATAGTTTTTATATTGAACACTATGTAGAAATGGTCAATGAGTGTGTGAATAAAAATTTATTTGTGTTATCTGGTAAACACAAAAAACTTTGTTGGATACTCACTTCTATGTGTGGTGCTTTGAAGCAACAGTTTCATCCTTGGATAAAGCCTATGAAACGTGTGCCAAATAAAAGTTTGAAACAGCTACAGCAACTATATCCAAACATGAAAGAGTCAGATCTTGAAACACTAGATAAAATTATAACAGATAAAGAACTAGAAGAGTTATTGGAGTCACATGGAATCAACTCTAAATAAATGTCCATTCTGTGGCAAAACTTTTACACGTGAACGAACACTACAGGTTCACATGTGTGAACCAAAACGTCGACACTTGCAAAAAAATGAAAAATGGGTGCAGAATGCTTTTTTAGTTTTTCAGCGATTCTATCAAATCCATCAAAACAATACAAAAGAAAAAACATACGATGATTTTTGTAAGAGTTCATACTATAATGCGTTTGTAAAATTTGGCAGGTTCATGATGCATATAAATCCGTTGTATCCAGAAAAATATATAGATTACGTAATACTATCAAAAATAAAACTTGATCACTGGGCAAGAGACGGTTTGTACGAAACATATCTTATTGACACATTAAAAGTAGAACCTGTGGAGTCTGCGTTACAAAGATCAATCGCTACAATGATGGACTGGGCTGCCGAACAAAAAGCACAGTGGTCAGACTACTTTAGGTTAGTCAACACAACTAGAGCAGTGCAACACATACAACAAGGAAAGATTTCTCCATGGCTATTGCTAGGTTGTCCGGCTGGGAAAAAAATGTTACAATCATTTAGTGACGAACAATTACAAATGACACAAAGATTTATAAGTCCTGAATTTTGGGCTAACAAATTTAAAAGCTATCCAGCTGATCATCTGTTTGTAATTGAAACAGCAAAGGAGGCAAAAATTGAGTAGAATAAATTTTGAAAGCAATGAAGAACTAGAATTTGATCTTGAAGAAGGTGACTTCATAATACATATCAAAGCAGATGGTGAGGTTGGAAAAGTTTGTATACCAGATATGAATAGCAAAGTACAAAACAGTGGTGGATATAAAAAATTATTAGACATGATAGAAATACTAAAGCCTGGCAGTAAACAAGAATTTGTTGATTATTATGACAAGCAAAGAAAAGGTAGCATACACTAATGCCTGACGTAGATATTGATTTTTTTGATAGAGATGGAGTGCTAAAATTATTTAAGCACACACCCGCTACAATTATCAAGGAAGATAAAACTGACAAACACAAGACTGGAGTATACTTTCATTCTGTACCTCAGCATCCAGTAACAGGTCACTCGTCATTAGATTATAAAGTTGCTGAAGACCGAGGCTATTTTAAAATTGATATGTTGAACGTTAACATATACAAACACGTAGCAAGCGAACAAGAGCTTGTAGAACTAATGATTAAAGAACCTGATTGGGATATGCTTGAAGACAAAAAAATTGTTGATGAATTATTTCATTTGAATGGACATTTTGACATAGTGTCAAAATTAAAACCAAAAACTATAGAACAACTAGCTTCAGTGCTTGCTATAATAAGACCTGCAAAAAGGTATCTGTTGAAACAAAATTGGGATGATATAAAAACTAATGTATGGAGAAAACCAACAGATGGAAGTTATTTTTTCAAGAAGTCGCACGCAATAGCATATGCTCACGCAATAGTTGTACAGATGAACTTGATTTCAGAAGGTAAATATAGTTTTGATGCAACGTCAAAAAACTCGGAAAAATAAAAAACCAAAAAAATCCAGACTAGTTTCCAATTATAATCATTATCAAAGAAATAATTTTCTTACAATATACTTTGAAAAATTAATTGGTAAAAAAGAAATTAAGTAGGTTTTCTTACAAGTTGGATTGTTCTACGCTTTACCCGTTTCTTTGAAATTTCAGAAAGCTTAACTGTAGGGCCTTCTACAATTGATATATCTTTAGAGTTTAAAGTAATAAGAGTTGATCTAAAGTATCTAAAGTCACCTTTTAGAAATATGTTAATTGGTAATTTTCTATTTGACTCGTACCACCATGTCTCGCCACATTTTAAAAAATACATTTTATCCTGAGGCGAATATAACCGTCCGTAATCGTAAAAACTAATTACGTTTTGATCTTGATTTTGCACAATACCAACAAATTCCAAATCGCCCTTACGAATCAGGCTTAAAAATGGAAATTTATCCCTCAGTGTTTTAAAAATTTCGTTCATGCTCTATCTATAAATACTGTTAAATATGTATTATGCAAACAGTATCAAGGTATTTACTATCACAGCTGGTAATTGCTTATGTAAGTGGTTATCACGGAAGGAACTCAAACGTGTACAATAGACGTATAACACTACATAGAGGAGTTGATAATCCGCTTAATTTTACTTTTAAGAACGAGGATCAAAAGGCTCAGGATATAACATCAAAAACGTATGAGTTCAATATGATAGATACGGAGTCCAAAAAATCCGTAATCACCAAAACACTCACTATTTTAGATGACGGATCTACTACAAGTACCAAAGGTGATGCAAGTTGTACAATTACCGAGGCTGATCTACTAGGCTTAGATGCTAAATTTTATAATTTTGCAGTACGTGAAGTTAAATCAGATAATAGCCGTGAAGTAACATATTCAGATACAGGCTACGCAGCGGCAGGAACAATAGAACTACTAGACGGAGCGTATCCTGAGTTTGTTCCTAGCACAAGTGTTTCAACTTTTTCCACTGGTGGACCACTTGAAAGAAAGTCTGGAGCAATTGACGCAAAACCTGGAATGAACAACAATAAAGCTCTGCACACAATTGCTGTATACAAAACATCTTTTACAGGTAGTTTCAGAGTGCAAGGCACCATGGCTAGTACTCCAGATGATGATGATTTCTTTGATATTACTGTTGATGGACAGTCTGGCGGCACTATTTCATTTACGGCTAGTTCAACTTTAAGCTATTTTACCTTCACTGGAGTTTACCAGAACGTAAGATTTATTTGGGGCAATAACCCCGACTCAACCACAGGAAAGATTGACAAAGTACTTTATAGAGCGTAAACTATAATGTATGAACCTGATCCAGTCGACTATCCTGACATCGTTGCCTACTGCTCGTAAGAAAACTCCTTCCGGATGGATATCATTTAATGCTCCGTGTTGTATTCACAATGGTGAAACTCAAGATAAAAAAAAGCGTGGTGGAATAATGACCAGTGCTGATGGCACAATATCATATCATTGTTTCAACTGTGGATACAAAGCAAACTATGTGATTGGAAGAAAACTAAATCAAAAAATGCGAACGTTTATGAGCTACATAGGTGTTCCTGATGATACAATAAAAAAATTAGCCATAGAAGCAATGCGTCATGAAGAAGGTGACACAAAATTTGAAAAGAAAAAATTTATAAATTTTAATCACAAGGCACTACCAAAAGGAAGTAAAAAATTAGAAAGTTGGTTAGAAAACTATAACGCACTAACAACTGAACAGAAAAATAGTATTGATAGTTTGCTAACCTATCTCACAAGTAGAGGCATTGGTGCTGATTGGTATGACTTCATGTACAGTGATGATACGTATTGGGATACAAATAAACGTGTGCTGATTCCTTTTTACTGGCGTGGGAACGTTGTTGGTTGCACAGGCAGAATGTTTGAAACATCAGATAAAGTGAAATATTTTACTGATGTACAACCTGGATATGTATTCAACATGGACGCACAAGATTGGACAAGAAAATTTGTAATTGTTACAGAAGGACCTTTTGATGCTATTACCATTTCTGGCGTTAGTATATTAGGCTCAGAGATAAATGATATACAACGAGAGTTGATTGAAGGACTGAACAGACAGATTATTGTTGTACCAGATAGAGACAGACCAGGAGAAAAACTTATTAATCAGGCAATTGAATTTGGTTGGAGTGTAGCATTTCCAGAATGGCATGATTCGGTTGAAGATGTGGCCGATGCCGTGCTAAAATATGGAAGACTGTTTACAATGCAATCAATATTGAAAAGCACTGAAACAAGTAAGTTGAAAATTAATTTGAAGAGAAAAATGTATGGCTGATTACAGTTTTGATGTACAAAAATTATATTTAGAAATGCTACTTGCAGATGCAGAATCATTTGCGAGAGCACAAAATATTTTTAATCCAAATAGTTTTGATAGAAAGTTACAACCTATTGCAAAATTTATTAAAGACTACATGGAAGAATACAAAGTCATGCCAGACGTTGATCAGGTGAATGCTAAACATGATATAAAATTAAAGTCGGCAAAAGATTTAGATCCTAGTCATTTCAATTGGCTACTAGATGAATTTGAAACGTTTTCAAGACACAAGGCACTAGAACGTGCAATATTACAGTCCGCAGACTTACTAGAAAAAGGAGACTATGCTCCAGTTGAAGACATGGTCAAAGATGCAGTAAGCGTTGGACTAACAAAAGATCTTGGTACAGACTACTTTGAAGATCCAAAAGGTAGATTGGAGAAACTTAAAAACTCCAATGGACAAGTCAGCACAGGTTGGCCAAATCTCGATAAGAAACTGTTCGGTGGATTTAACCGAGGTGAACTAAACATTTTTGCAGGTGGATCAGGCGCAGGTAAAAGTTTGTTCTTA
>MDSY01135958.1_pt1 | contig 25253 bp, 22 predicted proteins | sample 811131 | NCBI WGS metagenome assembly MDSY01 (sample SAMN05326643, study PRJNA326480) | marine metagenome | isolation source: seawater | place: Atlantic Ocean: South West | collected 2010
GCTAAAGTTAGATTTTCTTTTTCACACATGCTCTCTAAAACTGACTCACCAGCATTGAGTTTATTTCTATATTCTACAAACCGTTTTCTTTCATCTGCATCAGATGGGTTGAATACTGAACCATCTTCTCTTCGAGCAATTAAGATTCCAGCTTCTTCAAAACACTCTCTTATACAAGCCACCCAATATGCCAAGCCACCTTTATCTTCGCCTAATATGTTTGAAAGTTCTTTATCGGATGCTCCAGTTGTAATTTCTTCCATTCGACCAAGACCGTCTTCTGGATCTACTTTGCCACCAGGAAATACAAAAGCTCCACCAAAATTTGCCTTTGATGCTCTTTCAACCAAAAATACTTCTATGCCTTCTTTTTCAGAGTCCCTGACCAATAAAACTGTGGCGGCGGCCTGAGGGATAGTAGGTTCCGCTTCCGGATCTGCCATTTGTGTATTAGCCCCTTGTAATGGATTTTTCATAAATCATCCTTATTTTTTTTGATTATAATAGACTAGCGCGTTCAAAAACTTAATTAACTATAAATTTATTTCAAAGGAATGTCTAAATGCTAGATTCTCATCCGGATTGGTTCAAAGAAGCTCTATCTGTAAACAAAGAACAAAGAAGAATAGAAGTTGAAGGAAATTTCATTTCCTATCAGCATTGGGGAGACGAAACAAAACCCGGTATGGTTCTAGTTCATGGTAGCGGCAGTCATTCTCACTGGTGGGATTTTATTGCACCCCTCTTATTAGACAATTTCCAAATAAGTGCTATTGATCTTTCGGGAATGGGTGACAGTGATCATCGAGATGATTATTCTCCAGAGCTCTACGGCAAAGAAATATTATCTGTTGCAGAAGATAGCGGCTTCTTTTCTGTCGGCAAACCCATCATATGTGGTCATAGTATGGGGGGATTTATGAGTGCTTATGCTGGCCTTGTCTCTGACAAGAAACTAGGAGGTGTCATTATGGTTGATTCTCCGATTAGACCTCCTACTTATGATTACTCAACTCACGTAAGAAGTGGGCCTATTAGAAGAATTAAGACTTATCCTGATAGAGAAAGTATTTTAGAAAGATTTAGATTAACTCCAGAGCAAGAATGTGCAAATGAGTACCTCGTTAGATATATTGCTGAATGGTCTATCAAAGAAGCAGATAATGGATATCAATGGAAGTTTGATGATACGATTTTTGACAAATTAGGGTTTTCTCACATGCAAAAGAATCAAGCCTTTGAACTAGAGTGTGAATTAGGAATAATTTACGGAACCGAAAGCAATATGATGACTGAAGAAATTCTTGTTTTTATAAAAGACAATGTTCCCGACGGAACACCTATGATAGCGATCGAAAAAGCAGCACATCATATTTTACTGGATCAGCCGTTAGAGCTAGCCGCGGCCATAAAAAATATAGCCAAAAAATGGGTTTAGATACTAGGTGAAAACGCTACTACTTATAATATTTCTCTATTTCTCTTTCTCGATACATAAGGCAATCTATAAAGAAGAAATTGCTTATGGTTGCACATCGATAAGCATGATGATGTTTGTAGACGTAAGCCTGGCCTTACTTATCTACTACACTTTATTTTAATCTGATTATTCTCTTGGCGGCAGACCTTTTACAAGACTTAATGATCTAAGCTTTTATAGACTGCAGCCTACCATCAATAATATCCTCTGCATCAGAGACCAATCTTGAGACCATTTCCTTACAAGTCGGAACATCTTTCACTCTTGCAACTGAAATTCCAGCGGACCAAATCCCGTGCTCTAAATCACCCTCTTCAAAGACTACTCTTCCTCTTTGACCGGCAACAAGATCTTTAACATCTTCAAAAGTTGCCGAACCTGTTGATTCGATTTCAACAACTTCATCTGAAACAGAGTTCTTAAAAACTCTAGCAGTATTGTGCATGGTCCTAAACATGAGATTAGTAGAAAGTTCATCAGCTTCTGTCATTTTCTCTTTTACATTCTGGTGAATCCCTGCCTCTTTGGTGGCCATAAATCGGGTGCCCATTACTATTGCCTCTCCGCCTAAAGCTAAGGCCGCGACCATGCTCTTGGCATCACTAAAACCGCCACATCCAGCCACTGGAACATCAAGAGCTTCTGCGGCTTGAGGCAACAATACAAGAGAAGGAATATCATCTTCGCCAGGATGCCCTGCACACTCAAATCCATCTATCGTTATTGCACTCACACCCACAGATTGTGCCTTTAAAGCATGCCTTACTGAAGTACATTTATGTATGACTTTTACATCATATTCCTTAAATAATTCCATAAAGGGTTCAGGACTCCTTCCGGCTGTTTCTACAATTTTTACACCTGACCCAACAATTGCTTGAGCATATTCCTCATAAGGTGGTGGGTTAATGGTTGGTAAAACTGTTAGATTTACACCGAATGGTTTATCAGTCATTTCCCTAGTTTTCTCTATCTCTTTAACAAGGTCTTCGGGAGTTGGTTGAGTAAGAGCTGTCAAAATTCCAAGCGCGCCTGCATTGGATACTGCTGAAACTAGTCCTGCATATCCTACCCACTGCATCCCTCCTTGAATGACCGGATGCTCTATTCCAAATAAGTCTGTAATTCTAGTTTTTAACATTACTCACCTCTCTATGATTTAATTCAATTTATTTCAGTTTTCAAGAAAGATAGTAAGATACTTGAGTTAAATTAAGAAGAAATACTTTATGACCGAAAAATTAAGTCTTTTTATCGATAATCAGTTTGTAGAAAGTGCAACTGAAAAATGGATAAAAGTTTTAGACCCCTCTACTCAAGAAACCCTTTGTGAAGCGCCGTGCGCTACTAATGAGGAAATTGATAATGCAATAATATCTGCTAAGAAGGCCTTTCTATCCTGGCGCGAGACCCCTCCTCCTGAGAGATCTAGAGTAATGATGCGTTATCAGGATTTATTAAAAACCAACCAGAAAGCTATTGCCACAATACTCAGTAAAGAGAATGGCAAAACTTTAGAAGATGCCATGGGAGACGTTTGGAGAGGTATTGAGGTTGTAGAACAAGCCGCAAATATAACGCCTCTCTTGATGGGAGAAACAGTTGAGAATGTGGCCAGAGAAATTGATTCCTATAGTTACATCCAGTCTTTAGGGGTATGTCTGGGCATTACGCCGTTTAATTTCCCAGCAATGATACCTTTATGGATGTTTCCTATGGCAATAGCTTGTGGGAATACTTTTATCCTAAAACCCTCCGAACAAGATCCTATGACCGCTAATAAACTTGCAGAGTTATTGGTTGAAGCCGGTGCTCCTCCAGGATTATTGCAGGTTATACATGGAGATAAAGATCAAGTTGATAGGCTTATAAAGCATCCTGATATTAGAGCAATTTCTTTCGTAGGTTCTGTGCCGGTTGGACAATATATTTATAAGACAGGTACCGAGCACCTTAAGCGCGTTCAGTCCTTTGCAGGTGCAAAAAATCATATGGTAGTCATGCCAGATGCTAATAAAATTAAAACCATTGATAGTCTAGTAGGATCATCAGTAGGAGCTGCCGGACAAAGATGTATGGCTATAAGTGTTGCTGTTTTTGTGGGTTCATCTAAGGATTGGATTGATAATCTCAAAATAGAGATGGAGAAAGTAAATCCAGGCCCTTGGGACTCAGAAGATGCCGGCTTTGGTCCTGTCATTAGTCCTCAGGCTAAGGAGAGAGTCATTAGTCTTATAGAAAAAGGGAAAACTGAAGCGGAATGTCTTATTGATGGAAGTCGTTGTAATGTTGAAGGATATCCAGATGGCAATTGGGTTGGAACGACTCTCTTTTCTAAAGTCAAAACAGATTCTGAAATATATACAACAGAAATATTTGGACCTGTTCTTTTGTGTATTGAAGTAGATACACTTGAAGAGGCAATAGCATTAATTAACGCAAATCCTTTCGGTAATGGAACTTCTATATTTACTGCCTCAGGAAGATCTGCTCGTAAATTCCGACACGAAATTGAGGTAGGCCAAGTCGGAATCAATGTACCTATTCCGGTACCGCTGCCTTTCTTTTCATTCACCGGATGGAAGCAATCCTTTTATGGTGATCTGCATGCTTACGGAAAACAAGCAGTTAGATTCTATACAGAAACTAAGACAGTTACAGAGAGGTGGTTTGAAGATGATGAGAAAAGTACAAAAAACTTAACCATTAATCTGGAGTAATTTATGGATTTTGACTTAACTTCCGATCAAAAGAATTACAGAGATCTTGCCAAAAATTTCTCTGATAATGAGTTAAAACCCTTTGCAGCTGGATGGGATAAAAATGAGCACTTTCCTATTGAAACTATAAAAAAAGCAGGAGATCTAGGGTTCCTATCGCTCTACGTAGATTCTAGTTTAGGTGGAATGGGCTTAGGCAGGCTTGATGCTTCAATTGTGTTTGAACAATTGGCCCAAGGCTGCACCAGCACTACAGCTTTTATGACAATTCATAATATGGCTATCTGGATGGTCAGTAAATTTGCTACAGAAGAATTGAAATCTGAATGGTTTCCTCAGTTAAGTTCTGGTCAAAAGCTTGCTTCTTATTGTCTTACAGAGCCAGGCTCGGGTTCGGATGCCGCTTCTTTAAGAACCACAGCCATCAAGGATGGTGATAGTTATATTCTTAATGGATCTAAGGCATTTATATCCGGTTCTGGTGTTACTAATTGTCTTATATTGATGGCAAGGACTGGAGACTCAGGATCAAAAGGAATTTCTTGTTTCTTAGTACCCGCCGACTTGCCTGGAATAGAATATGGTAAGAATGAAGCCAAAATGGGATGGAAAAATCAACCTACAAGATTAGTTTCTTTAACCGATGTGGCAATTCCTAAAAATAATTTAATTGGTGAAGAGGGAAATGGTTTCAAAATAGCTATGGAAGGATTAGATGGAGGAAGAATCAATATAGCAACCTGCTCTATCGGAACTGCACAGTCTGCTTTAGAAGAAGCCCAAAAATATATGAATGAAAGAGAACAATTTGGAAAGAAATTATCGGATTTTCAAGCCATGCAATTCAAAATCGCTGATATGGTAACTGAATTAGTTGCGGCTAGAACGTTAACTCGATTAGCTGCATATAAAATTGATCAAGGTGATAATGAGGCAACTACCTATTCTGCTATGGCGAAACGTTTTGCAACTGATGTTGGTTTTAATGTTTGCAATGAAGCACTTCAGATTTTTGGTGGGTACGGGTATATTCAAGATTATCCTTTAGAAAGGAACGTAAGAGATGTCAGAGTTCACCAAATACTAGAGGGTACAAATGAAATTATGAAAATGATAATAGGACGCAGGATGGTGATGGAAGACGCGGCCTCAATAATTCAATAAATATAATGACAGATAAATTAATACTAGAAAAAATAGAACATACGGCAAAAATTATAATCAATAATCCTTCTGCCAACACCTGGGATCTTGAAAGTCTTTCCGAGTTGGAGAAAATGATTGCTGCACTGAACAAAGATGATGATATCTTTTCTCTAGTGATTACCGGACAAGGTGAAAAATTTTTTTCGGCAGGCGCTGATCTTAAAGTTTTCCATGAAGGTGGGAAAGAAGCAGCAAAAGAAATGAGTAATGCTTTTTCAAATGCTTTTGGTGCGCTTAGTAAATTTAGAGGTGTATCTATAGCTGCAATAAATGGATTTGCAATGGGAGGAGGACTTGAGTGTGCGTTAGCCTGCGATATAAGAGTTGCAGAAGAAAAAGCAGTGCTGGCTCTACCGGAACCTAAAGTCGGTTTATTACCATGCGGAGGAGGCACACAGGTTCTGCCTAGGTTAGTTGGAGAAGGTTGGGCAAAAAGGATTATTTTAACTGGGGAGCAAATTAGACCTGATCAAGCTCTAAAAATTGGTTTAATCGAAGAAAAAGTGGATGATGGAAAAGCCTTAGAGACGGCCCTGTCAATGGCTGCTTCCGTTGCAAATCAAAGTCCTAGTAGTATTGCTCAATGCAAAGAGTTGATTCATAAAGCTCGTCTCTCGCAAGAGCCTTATAAAGAAGAACTGGAACCTTTCGTAAATTTATTTGATACAAAAGATCAAAAGGAAGGGGTTGAAGCCTTCTTGGATAAAAGAAAACCTAATTGGCAAAATGCCTAATGACGAATTATTAGTCGAGATATTAGAGTGTCAGAGCGATACTAAAGTTGTTCATATAACACTCAATTCTCCCGAAACATTAAATTCATTAACTATAAACATGGTTAATGAAATCTCTAATCTATTGGATGATTGGGAAGTCGATCCACAAATTAAAATGGTCTTTATAAGTGGTTCAGGTAAAAAAGCATTTTGTGCTGGCGGTGATATAAGGGCACTTTATGAATCAATGTGTTCGCCAGAAGGTCCTGTTTTTGCCGAAACATTTTTTGAATCAGAATATAGATTGGACTATAAACTCCACAAGTTTTCAAAACCTATAATATCCGTTTTAGACGGCATTGTAATGGGAGGTGGAGCTGGTTTGATGTTTAGCAGTTCTTATAAGATTGCCACTGAAAGAACAAAGTTTGCTATGCCAGAAATTGGTGTTGGTTTATTTCCTGATGTCGGTTTTACATCCTTAATAAAGGATCTGCCCCAAGGTCTTGGTCTTTTTATTATGTTAACAGCAACTCAACTTAATGCTGCTGATATGGGTTTTTGCAATTTAACAGATGGTCTCTTGAGTTCAGAAAATATAGATCAATTCTTTTTAGATATTCTTAATATAACTTGGCAAGATGAAGCCAATGAGAACTTAAATCTTTTAGGCTCCTTGATTAATAGTAATTTCTATAAAGAAAACACTAAAAGCTTTGCTTCCAGTAAGGTTAAAGAGGAATTAGAGATGATTCAATCTATGACTAATGAGAACGACCTTGTTAAGGTTGTTGAAAATATAATGAATAATTCAATCGAAGATGAGTGGTATAAAAGAGGCAAAGAATCTTTAAAGAGAGGAAGTCCAACTTCTGCACATTTAATTTGGCTTCAGTGCTTAAATTCTCTTAATTTTAGCTTGAAAGAAGTATTTCAGTTCGAGCTGAACTTGGCCATACAAGTTACTAGAATGGGAGATTTTAAAGAAGGCATAAGGGCCTTGTTGATTGATAAAGATAATAAGCCAAAATGGAAATATGATGCCATAACAGATGTTCCACCTGAGTGGATAAAAATGCATACAGACCCAGCTTGGCAAAAAAATCCGTTGGAGGATCTTTAGGATGAAGAGAGTTGGTTTTATAGGTTTAGGAAATATGGGCTTACCTATGGCCAGTAATCTCTTAAAAGCTGGAATTGAAATAAACGCATTTGATTTATCTACTGATGCTCTGCGAAAGGCAGAAGACTTAGGAATGATAACGAAAACTTCAGCCATAGAAGTCTTAGAGGATATCGATGCACTGATTACTATGCTGCCTAACAACATAGCAGTTGAAAATATATTCTTAAAAGAGAATTTACTCGGAGAAATTAACAAAAACGTAATTATTATAGAGTCTTCTACTATTAGTCCTCAGGTTTCAAAAAATGTATCAAAAAAAGCAGCTGATATGGATATTGCTATGCTGGATGCTCCAGTATCTGGGGGCGTCAAAGGTGCTGAATTGGGCACCCTGACCTTCATTGTAGGAGGAAATGATGATCACCTTAAGAAAGCAACTCCTCTTTTTGAAATTATGGGCGATAAGACCTTTTATGCAGGTCGTTCAGGATCAGGTCAAATCGCTAAACTTTGCAATAATATGCTTCTAGCAATTCATATGTGCGGAACAGCTGAAACGATTGCTATGGGAGTTAATAGCGGGCTAGACCCTACAATTCTGTCCGAGATAATGAAAAATAGCTCAGGTGGAAACTGGTCTCTAGAAAAATACAATCCTTTCCCTGGAGTTATGAAAGAAGTCCCAGCAAGTAATGACTATTCAGGAGGATTTCTGAACTCCTTGATGCTGAAAGATCTAAATCTTGCTGAAGAATTAGCAACTCAATCTGAGTCTAATACTCCTTTAGGAAAACTAGCTAAAGAGATATACGAAGAACTAAATAATCAAGGGTTTGAAAATCTTGATTTCTCTAGTGTTCAAAAAAACTATCTAGATTAAGAGCTATTTTCTTTAGCTTAAACTCTAGCTAAATTGACTTTTCGGGTAAATACCCTAATATTAGGGTAAACACCCTAGATGAAGAATTTATCCGCTAGAACTAATGCCCTGTTTTCAGGCACCACGAGAGACAAATTACTCAAAGGCAGTCTTGAGCTTTTTAACCGAAAAGATTTTGTCGGTGTAACCACCTCAGTTCTAGCCTCTACTGCAAAAGTTCACGAGGGTACGCTTTGGTATCACTTTAAATCAAAAAAGAGTTTAGTTGAGTCTCATATTGAACTTTTTAAAACTAATATTGGCCTTGAACTAGAAAAAGTAAACAAAACTGATTTAGAGATCTTAATCAAGCAACTATTCTCTCAATACTATTTCAATTGGGATTTCAGATACTTATTCAGAGACAATCTTGGTAATCACTTCTCTACTGATAAATCTATGAGCAATAAGTTAAATCAGTTAACTCAGCTTAGATTCAATAAGATCAAGGAAGAAGCTCTTATGGGACGAGATGTAGGAATCTTTGACTTCAAAGACAATGAACTCGAGGAATTGAGCGAAATTATTTTTCTTGTAGCTGATAATTGGTTTGCTCTCTCTTCAAGAAAATATCCTGGCAAAGATGAAGATTTCTTAACTCAAAGAGGTATGGGGCTTTTGATAAAGGTTTCAGAACCTTATCAAAGTAAAGAATCAAAAAAAATATTTAAAAATTTACATGGAGGAATTTTATTATGAGTCAGTCAATTTATTTCTATTTTAGAAGAACGATAGCCCTATTGGTCCTTACAATAACATTAATCCTCTCTGGAGGAATTTCAGCAAATAGAGGGCTGGAAATTGCCAAACTCAGTGATAAAAACAATGATGGATATGGTGATAGCTCTTCTTCCATGACGATGCAATTGATTAATAGAAAAGGTGATGTCGTTGAAAGAAAGTTGGCATTTAAAAGACTAGAGGTCCCTGAAGACGGTGATAAGTCGATAGCTGTTTTCGAGAGCCCAAGAGATGTAAAGGGTGTTGCGATATTATCCTATGCTCATAAGGTAAAATCAGATGATCAATGGCTATATTTACCTGCTTTAAAGAGGGTGAAAAGAATAGCATCTAAAAATAAATCAGGTCCTTTCTTAGGGAGTGAATTTTCTTTTGAAGATTTTTCGTTTCAAGAAGTAGAAAAATATGAATATTCATTCACCGGGGAAGAGGCATGCAAAGACTCAATGTGCTTCGTTATTGAAAGACGTCCTCTTGATCTCTACTCTGGTTATACAAAGCAATTAGTTTGGATAGATAAGGAAAACTACCTTGTTCAAAAAATATATCACTATGATCGAAAGTCTTTCCACCTAAAAACACAAACATTCGAAGACTACAGACTATATCAAGATTTTTTTTGGCAGCCCCAAAAAATAAAAATGATCAATCATCAGAATGGAAAGAGTTCTATATTGTTGTTTGAAGATGTGAGGCTTAATACAGGTTTCACAGATAAAGACTTCTCACAAAATAGTTTAAGAAGATCTAGGTAAATGACCGCCTGGAGAATTCTCACTATTACGACATTCTTTTGCATGTCTTTACCTGGAGAAGTGATTGGAGAATATTCTCTAGATAATAGATACTTCTTTAACAGCGGGATACAAGATCAAGATAAGAATCATTCTTCATTCACTTTATCGCCTGAGCTTTTTATTGAAGAAGACAACAGAATATTTCACATCAAGCCTAAATTCAGGAAAGACAGTAAAGATGCAGAGAGAGATCTTTTTGATATTCAGGAATTATATCTTTTGGAGATATTAGAAGATAAAGAAATTAAGTATGGAATAAGTAAAGAATATTGGGGTGTTACTGAGACAAGTCATCGAGTAGATATAATCAATCAAACCGATACGTCGGAGAGTTTCGATGGTGAAGATAAACTTGGTCAGCCAATGATAAAGATTTCTTTTGAAAGAGACTGGGGCCTCCTTGATATTTATACGCTCATTGGTTTTAGAGAAAGGACTTTCACAGGTGAAAAGGGAAGACTCAGATTTGGCACTATCATTGATACACAAAACCCAGTATTTACTTCATCGGCTAAAAACAAGAGATTAGACCTTGCAGTCAGATGGAGCAACTACTTTAATAATTTTGAGGTAGCTGTATCTCATTTCTCAGGAACTGCACGAGAACCAAGATATTTACCGTCATCAAGGAAATTCAACCAGCTCTCTCCCCTTTATGAAGTAATTGATCAATCGGGATTAGAAGTACAATATTTTTTAGGTAGTCTAGCTCTCAAGGGTGAAATTATTTCTCGTTCCGGGCAGGAAGATAGATTTACTGCGGCAACTTATGGCTTTGAATATACTCAAGTCGGAATTTTAGGTTCGAGATTAGATCTAGGATGGGTGGTTGAAACCAATCATGATGATAGGTTGATTAGTTCACCATCTGTAATAGGAACGAGACTAACATTTAATGATATATCTGATACTCAGATTTTATCTGGCCTTATTTTTGATGAGAGATCTGAAGAAGTGGGATTCCTTCTAGAGGCAACAAGACGACTGGGGAATTGCTGCTCTATTTCATTAGAAGGAATGTACTTTGATGACACTAATGAAGACAACAACGAAACAAAGCTTTTCCAGGCATTTAAAGAAGACGATTTTTTAAGACTTGAATTCACATACTATTTTGGAGAATAAAAAATGAGCAAAACAATTATTGCTTCATGGATAATTAAACATCGGATTATTTCTATAATCCTGAGTTTATTATTATTTCTTGGACTAACTCAGGGTGTAACTAAACTCACTTTCAACCCTGATATGGAAACTTTTTTTCCAGAGAGTCATCCTGCCACTAGTCTTAATAAGGATATTAATGAAACCTTTTTGCCAACGGACAATATGGTAATCGCTATCAATGGTAGAGGTGAATCAATTTTTATAAAAGAAACGCTCAATCTTATTGAAGAATTAACAAAAAGAGCATGGGCAACTCCATTTTCAATTAGGGTCGATAGTCTTACTAATTACTCTTATGTGAAATCAGTAGAAGATGATTTGATAGTCGGACCTTTTGTCGAAAATGCACTTTCTCTAAGTGAAGAGATTATTAAAGAAAAAGAAAAATTAGTAGAGGAGGAAGAAGCAATTTATGGATTCCTTATCTCCGAAGACAAACAGACAACAATTATAAGTATTGTCATTGATCCCCCTCAGCCGAATAAAGAAGCGAATCTAATAACTACCGTTGAATTTATTCTTGAATTCCTTGATGAAGCAAAATTAGATTACCCTCAACTCGATATTAGGCTAACGGGCAATCCCTACCAAGAATACATAAGTCCAAAAATGGTTCAAGCAGAAGTGCCTATAGTTTTGCCTCTAATGCTTTTACTAATCTTCTTATCTGTCTTCTTCCTTTTAAGGAGTCTAGCTGCAGTAATAGCAACTATTGCGGTTGTTTTTCTCACAATAGGCTCTACATTTGGATCGATTGGTTTGATGGGAAATGCACTTAATCAAATGGTGATAGTTTTTCCAATACTCATCATTACTCTCGCTCTAGCGGATTGTGTCCATTTATTCAGTATCTATTTTCAACAGAGAACTCAAGGTAAGACAACAGAAGAATCTATGATGAGAAGCCTTGAATTAAATCTTCAACCTCTCTTTTTAACCACCATAACAACCTGTATAGGTTTTTTATCTTTTAATATCTTAGAAGTTGCACCACTAAGAGATTTAGGTAATGGAATTTCGGTAGGAGTGTTTTTGGCATTTGTGTTTACGATATTTTTTGTTGCGCCCATAATCTCACTTTTAAAAGTTAAAATACCGCAATCAACCGAGACCCAAACAAGATTCGCAAAAAAAATAGCTGTATTCAGTCTCTCTAAAGGGAAGACTTTTATTTGGTTAGTGCCAGTAGTGAGTCTATTTCTTATTTCATTAATACCATTAAATGAATTAGACGATAACCCGACACAAATGTATTCTGATAGATACAACTCTTTCAGCCCAGATACCTTATGGCTTGATGAAAAACTAGGTGTCACATTCCCAGTAAGCTTCAGAGCAGATTCTAAAAACGGCAGTGTATCAAATCCTAAATTTCTGAGATCTATAGATCAGTTCTCTCTTTGGTTAGAGGAGCAGGATGAAGTAAATCATGTAACTTCTCTGGCAAGAACAATGAAAACACTCAATGAAAGTATGCACGGCGATGACGTAAATTGGAAAGTTATACCTGATGATCAAGAACTATCTTCTCAATATCTTTTCTTTTATGAAATGTCTCTTCCGATGGGTCTAGATATGAATAGTTCGATTAGTCAGGATAGAGGGTCTACAAAGATCGCCGCAACTCTAAAGGACATGTCAGGGAATGAATATCTGGCATTCAATGAAAAAGTTAATGCTTACTTAGATGAAAATGGACTAAATTCTATTATTTCAGAACCAGCAGGATTTAGAGTAGTCTTTTCACATATGAATAGAGTTATTGTTAATTCTTTAATCATAGGTGTCGCAATTGGCCTCTCTATCATTACGCTTATTCTTGGTTTTTTCTTTCGCTCGACTCTTTTTGGTCTTCTTTCTTCTTTTCCAAATATCTTACCAATTGGAAGTGCTTTTGGAGTCTGGGCAATCCTGAATGGACAAGTAAGCTTTATGGTTGCTGTAGGCATGGGGTCTACCTTAGGAATAATTGTAGACTTTACTGTGCATTTATTAAGTAAATATGACTTAGCAAGAAAAGAAATGGGCAAAAGTCCGGAAGAGGCTATCTATTTTTCTTTTGAAGCGGTCGGCTTCGCTTTAATAATCATGACGGCTGTTTTATCGATGGGCTTCGCAGTATTGCATTTAGTTAATTTCATTCCGCTTCATGATTTTGCTCAATTTTCTATTATTGCTTTTATAGTTGCTCTACTTATAGACTTCTTTCTCTTTCCAAATCTTCTGGTGAAATTTGATAAAAGAAAGTTTAACTAAGATCTAGTTAAATAATATCCAGTCAATAAACATGGAATAAGGGATAAGGCGGCTACTATGAAAGCAAAACTATAGTCTCCGGAACCTAAAACAAGGGGTGCGATATTATTGCCAATTAGCATAGAGATATTGCCAAATCCCATAAATATTCCAAAGTTTGTTGCACTTGTGTTGGTAGTGCAAAGGGCCATTAAAATTGAAAATATTAAGACTGACCATCCTGCATCTACGGCGTCAACACCAATAATAGCAATAGTACTCAGAGAGTCGGGAGTATCGGCATTAAAACTACTAACAGCCAAAAATATAAATGCCTGGCAGGTTATAAAAAAAAGTAAGAGAAAACGTTTTCCAAAATAAAAAGCTAAAACTCCTGCCGATAAACCCAGCAAGCCTCCAAGCCACATGCCAATAGGCCTTAAATAACCTATCTCCTCTCCAGACCAACCTAAAACTTCTATGTAAAACTCGTTATAGATAACATCAAAAATACCATAGCCTATATTAGAGAAAATCATAAAGGTCATCGCCGCCAAGGCACTCATATTAAAGAGGCTTTGACTTACACCAGTAATCAGCTCTTTTAATGTCAGTCTATTTTTATAAGACTCAGATTGAAATCCGGCCTTATAAGAAAGTTCTTTAGAAAATAAAGGGAACAAGAAAATAAAAGACATTAATAATATGAGCAGAAAGAAGGCTTCGTTTACTCCATAGCCATAAAAAACAAAAGTAGCTAAAGCCATGCCAGTACCTCTACCTAAAGTTTTACTACCCCACATAAAACCATTAGCATTTGCCAGCTGATCCTCCTTCAGGCTATCTGCTGCAAGAGCATCTATAGAAATATCTGAAATAGCTACAAATGTATTATGAAGAGTTAATAAGGCAATGAGAGTGAGGTTTACCGACTTCACTTCAATAAATATTAATGGAAGTAAAGCTAACATCATTGCTACTTGGCTTATTAAGATCCAGAACCTTCTACGCCCAAAACGACTTAGAGTAAAAGAATCAATGATAGGACCCATAAAAACTTTCAAGGTCCAAGGAATCATTGTGATCGACAATAATAAAGAGATATCAGAAACAGAAGCACCAATCGAAACTAGATAGGTTGTTAATGCAAATAAAGTTCCTCCCGAGAGGCCTTGAGATAAATAAACTGCGCTCAGACTGCCGATATGCCAAATACTTCCTTCACTCAGAATACGAGATTTAATTAATTCCATTTATTTCTTGTATAGTTAATTAAGAGCAAAAGATTGTTTGATTAAATCATATGATCTGACTCTTGCAGATAAAGGTTCGCAAATTGTAATTACTTTTAATTCCTCTGGCGCAACTTTATCTAAGATAGGTTGGAGCTTTTGCCTGACTGTTTGTGGTGCCCCAATAAAAGTCCTATTGTCATTAGTTGCTATCAAATCACCATTTACGGATTCTTTAGCCTCTTGTAGTGTAGGGAAAGATCCAAAAATTCCTTTTTGTGAATTTTGTCTCCAAGCCGCAGCACTCAAAGATAATTCCTCTGCTTCATTATCCGTATCAGCACATATCGAAAAGACTCCCACACTAATCTTAGGCTCTTTAGAAAAGATAGAAGGTTGAAAGTTATCTCTATACACCTCGGCTAAATCTATACATGAAGGATCAATGAAATACGCCAAAGACATTGGTAGTCCAAAGTGAGCTGCATACTCCGCCCCCTGTCTAGATGAAACTAATAGCCAGACCTCAGGAAGCTCTCCTAGTCCTGGAGTTACATTTACGGACTCAAAGGATTCAGTTGAAGAAACAGTTCCTTCCAAAAATGATTTTAAGTCATTCATCTTAGTTGCGAAGAATTCAGGCCCAGTCGTTTTTGAGCCATATGCCAGAGCGCCTGCTTGAAAAGCATCACTACCTGGAGCTCTTCCGAGGCCAAGATCAATTCTATTAGGAAAAAGTGATTCTAATAATCGGAAATTTTCTGCAACTTTATAGGGACTGTAATGCATTAACATAACGCCACCAGAACCTATCCTGATCGATTCAGTTTCTGAAGCTAGACTCGGAATTAATACTTCAGGAGAACAGCCGGCAAAAGATGTTGAGCCATGGTGTTCGGCCAACCAAAAACGGGTTAAACCTAGTGAATCGCAGTACTTTGCAAGCTCTCTTGTTTCCTTAATGGCCTTATTAGCACTTGAGTTAGAAAAGATAGGAGACTGATCAACAACACTTATCTTCATAGTCTCATGGGCCAATAGGTTTACCATCTACAACTTGATCTAAATATTCAGACATTCCATAGCCCACTATTCCGTTATAAGTATATTCAGTCATTCCTTCCGTAATTCTTGTAACGAGACTATCTCCATCAGGGGTATTTCTTCTATTTCTTAATGGGATCAAAGACAAAACCTTTCCTTTAACTTCGTATTCTTCATGATCTGTTCTTGCCCAGGCAGTAAATGTTTTCTGGAAATTATCATCATCGTATTGGGTATCGATTTTACAATCTTTTATAGATTCATATTTACCATCTTTAAGGACTATGCCACCTCTTCTTTCTGAATCCTCACTCTGATGGACGATGCTAAACATAAAACCAATCTCGTCATTTATATTTATTGTTAGCCATCTGTACCATTCAATAGCCTGCCAGTACCTAGGGCCCCAACTTTTATCTCTAAGACCAAGACCATCAATGGTCCACTCTTCGCCATTAACTTTTATCGTTCCTTTTCCAGATGTATGTTGTTCGTAATGCGCTTTTGAAAAACTTTTCTCTGGATCTGTTTCTAGAGAAGTACCATCTTTTCTAACCGCCTGTCCTCCAAACATTGGGGATATACCGCTGATATTAATATCCGCTTCACATTCAACTCTAGGATTTTCCTTAAATGCCTTACTAGGATTTAACATATCTTTTGGATTATCAAGAAGCAATATCTTTCCTTTGTACTTTATTCTCAGGCTTTTGAAAGGCTCTAAAACTTCAAATTTCATTCCTCCTGCATCAAAAAATTCATTTGTAGAAATTTCTGGTCTACCAAACATGAAACCTATCCTTCCATCTGGAAGATATATACAACAAGTCATTTCCGCATAGCCTTCATTCGGTCGGTTTCCTAACCTGAACCATCCGCCCATCTTCTTTTCATGATCAAAAACATTGAAGTACATGCTTTCGTTATAATTAGAAGCCTCATCTGGCTCATGATTGAATTCATCTTGAGGTTCAAGCCTTATTTCAATATCACTCATTTGATTTCCTTAGTTGTTCTTGTATTGCCCAGTTTACATGCTCTTTTACAATCGCTGAAGAAGAGTCTTGACGAAAACTTAAAACCTCAAGAATTTTTTTTGAATAAGTTGCATTACCTAATGCAATAGCTATGTTCCGTAGCCATGATTCGTAACCTGCTCTTCGAATTGGAGACCCTTCTGTTTTACTTAAAAAGTCCTCTTCACTCCAGATAAATAACTCACAAAGCTCAATATCATCAAGTTGGTGTCTAGGTAAAAAATCTTTTTCATCCGTATAGTGAGTGAATTTATTCCATGGACAGAATATCTGACAATCATCACATCCAAAAATTCTATTTCCCATTTTTGATCTTAGCTCTTCAGGAATTGAGCCTTTATATTCAATGGTGAGATAAGAAATACATTTTCTGGCATCAAGTTGATTGGGTCCTACAAAGGCATTAGTTGGGCAAATATCGATGCAGGATGTGCAAGAGCCGCAATGGTTTTCAGTATTCGGCTTATCAATTGCTAACTCTATATCGGTGTAAATCTCTCCAAGAAAAAAATATGACCCTGAATTCTTATTCAAAAGTAATGTATTTTTTCCAATCCATCCCAACCCTGCCTTCTGAGCGATAGCTTTTTCTAAAACTGGAGCACTATCAACAAATACTCTATTGGAATGAGAGGAATGTTCTTTAATCTTTTCTGCTAGTTTCTTTAATCTAGATCTCATTAATTTGTGATAATCCCTGCCCCTGGCATATCCAGAAACAAATGCTTGATTGTCACGGTCTAAGAGTTCTCTGCCGTTATAACCTTCTGGTAAATAATTCATAGTCACAGAAATGATTCTTCTAGTGCCCTCTACCAACTCATTAGGAAATTCCCTTTTAGAATTATTTCTTTCTAAATAGGTCATTTCTCCTTGATATCCATTTTCCAACCATTTATCTAAATATCGCTGATCATCAGAAAGATTAACGTCTGTTATACCCACAGAACTAAAGCCAAAATCTTTGGCCCACCGCTTAATTTGATATGACAAATCTAGATTTATATCTTCTGTGAGTAAATTATTCATTATTAAATTAGTAGAGTGCCTATCGTAGAGATATAATTTTCTAACACAAATCCTTAGCTAGAAATGAAACTATATACTGCCAGCGAAACAAGAAAAATAGATAACCTTGCAATAAAAGAAAAAGATATCTCTGGGTACTCTTTAATGCAAATAGCTGCTGAGTTTTCTTTAGATGTAATTCTCAGAGAATTCTCTCCATTAGATGAATTAATTATCTTCTGCTCTAAAGGAAAGAATTCTGGAGATGGATTCCTTTTAGGAAGTTATGCAAAAGAATTTGGCCTTCAAGTCACTATAGTGATGAGCAATTCTGCTAGTGAATTAAAGGGAGTATCTAAAAAAGCTTTTCTAGAGATGAAAGAGTCAAAAGTTAAGGTTATAACAACTAAATCTGTTGGGAAACTTAAAGTATCTAATAACGCGGTTATTGTAGATGCATTAATAGGAACCGGGCTAAAAGGGATCCTAAGAAAGAATATAAAAGACTCTATTTTGGCGATTAATCAACTTGGAATTAAATCACCAGTGGTATCCCTTGATATACCTTCAGGTGTGAATCCAGATACAGGAAGCGTGAATGATGTGTGTGTCTTTGCAGATATCACTGCAACTTTTGTTGCCAACAAGAGAGGTTGTTTTACTTCAGTTGGGAAAAAAGTTTCTGGAGATATAATTTATTCAGAGCTAGATATACCGAGCAAAATTTTTTCTAATGTGGCTTCCACATCTTCACTCATTAGTCATGAAGATAAAATAGATAAAGTTGTTTACAGAGAACAGGATAGTCATAAAGGACATTTCGGGCACGTGGTTGTTATAGGTGGAGATACTGGTTTTGGAGGAGCAGGAATACTAGCGTCTAAAGCTGCAGTATATTCTGGAGCAGGATTAACTAGTTTGGCCACCAGGCCAGATCATGTGAGCGCAAGTTTAGTCTCTTGCCCTGAGGTAATGGTCATTGGTGTTAATTCAGGACAAGACTTAGAACAGTATCTTCTCAAGCCAAATGTTATTGCAATTGGCCCTGGTTTAGGTCAATCCGCTTGGTCAGAACAAATGGTCCAGAGAGTATTTTGGGAAGCTGAAAAAAGAGATGTTGCAGTTATTATGGATGCCGATGCCCTTAATCTTCTAAGCAAACTGAAACTATCTAGCAAGTTACCAAGAAAATTGATTCTAACCCCTCATCCTGGAGAGGCGGCTAGATTACTCAATACAGATGTTGCAACTATTGAATCAGATAGATTTACTGCTGCAGCTAAAATCCAACAAAAATTTAATGCCACTGTAGTTCTAAAGGGATCGGGAAGTATTGTCTGTTATAAAACTAATAATATTCAAAAGTGGGGTCTTTGTGATGCGGGTAACCCGGGAATGGCTACTGGTGGTATGGGTGATGTGCTTACTGGAGTCATAGCCGGTTTATTAGCACAAGGTTTAAGCTTGAAAGATGCTACTGAAGCTGGAGTTGATTTACATGCTAAAGCTGCAGATTTAGCCTCTTTAGAGGTAGGAGAAGCAGGACTTACTCCTAGCGATGTCATTGAAGAGCTTAGGATAATTCTAAAATATGAGTAGAGTTATAGTCACCTCTAACGAAGATGAAACAATGTCAGTAGGGGAAGAACTGGCCAGAGAGATTAGAGAAATTAAAGCTGATAGGTCTATTGTCATTTTTTTAGAGGGTGAACTTGGTGCAGGAAAGACAACCTTCACAAAAGGAATTCTTAAAGGGTTCAATTACGAAGAATTAGTTAAAAGCCCAACTTATAATCTTGTAGAAATACATGAAACTAAAAGCCACAAAGTATTCCACTTTGACTTGTATAGAATCTCTGAGCCCATTGAACTCGAAGAAATTGGTATAGACGAATACTTAAAAGAGTTAAAATCAGTATCGATCTTTGAATGGCCTAAGAATGGTGAAAGCTCTCTTCCTTCACCTGACTTCCATGTTCAAATATCTTACAAAGACACTGAACAGAAGAACAAAAGAGAATTACTAATTTCATGAAAATAAAATCTTTTAGAACCCTGCTACTGATAATTTCAATATCAGTCATTCAATCTATAACCTCAAATGAATCAGATATTTATTGCTTTGTGGGGGATGCCGGTGAGGTGAATCCAACTCAAACAATGGTCGTTGAGGCTTTGGCTAATTCTGACTGTTCGATGGTTTGGCATCTGGGTGATATCACGCAACTGGGCGTTCAATCTATTAATGATCCAGAACTACAAGATAGTTTTCTAACCCCCTTCAAGCCATTTCTTGAGACAGAGATTCCTTTTTATCTCACTGTTGGCAACCATGACTACAAAGGCGACCCTGCTGTCTATTTAGAAGTTGCAAAAGATTACCCTTCTATTTATCACCCTAGTAATTTCTATACCAAGCAGTTTGGTAAATTATGCTTTTTTGCTCTAGATACAACTATTTTTGATAAGTTGTATTATTTTTATAAAAGAGGCAGTCAGATTAGATGGCTTGCGGAAGAAGTTGAGAGAATGAAAGATCAATGTGAGTTTTCTATCGCTGTAGCTCATCATCCATTATTTAGTTCAGGTGATAGAGATAGAGCAAACCCTCAACTAGCTATTTTCTTGGAAAACTATGTTTTTGGAACTTTTGATATTTACATAACAGGACATAACCATGTGTTGGCTGATGAAGGTGATCATAAGAAAACGCTTCAACTCATAAGTGCAACAGGAGCCCTGCCAGGAGGCTCTCCGCTAGAAACTGATAAGGGTAAGTTCAATATTGAGACTCCGGGTTATCTTAGAATGACTATTGATGGCAATACAGCAAGATATGAATTTATCAGCGCTGAGGATAATGAAATCTTATGGTCTAATATTAAGGTTGGATCGGGCTTAAGATAGCTAGATGTCTATTCTGTTTGAAACTTCTATAGCCAATGCCAAAGAAGATGTTAAACCTGGAGAAGCATAACCAAGGACATTTACATACTGAGCATTACTTACTCCACCAGAATCTACTACAAAGTCCTTTATACCCTTGAGCTTCGGTCTAATACCAGAGTAACCAGGAGTAAGATCTTCCTCTTTTATTCCAGGCCAATAAGTCTGTACAGCTTCAACAAAATTTAATTTTTGATCTTTTGAGAGACTGTAATCAATCTCATCAACGACAAAAGCGGAAGGTCCAAATCTTATTCCCTTGCCCAAATCAATTGTTGCATGAAGACCTAAACTATTTTCAGTTGGTGTGGGGTAAATGAGGCTACCCAATTTTTCCTTACCCTGGTATGTGTAATACTCACCTTTTACATATTCTTCTTCATAATTATTTGCATCATTAATAAGATTTGCAATATGGACTGCATTGAGACCAGCCGAGTTAACTAACACTTTAGAAATAACCAGGAATTTATGATCAGTATTTTTATCTTCAACCAGAATCTCAAAGCCATTCTTAGATTGAGTTACATCTAAAGTTTCATTACCGAGCAATATGTTCCCACCTTGGCTCTGAAAGTCTCTACTCAATGAGTGTATGAAGGAATGGCTGTCAAAAATTCCAGTAGATGGAGAAAAAATAGATTCGTTGTATCTTAGGAAGGGATATTTCGATTTCAATGAATCATCATACGTTAAATCATCAACGCCACATGCCATGCCATTTTCATAAACAGTATTTAGTTTTTCTGATTCTTTATCCGATGTAGAGACTATATATTTTCCACAACGATTAAACTCGATCTTTCTCTCCTTGAGATAATCATAAAGTAGCTCTTTACCTTTAAGGCAAAGCTTTGATTTTAAAGAACCTTGATCGTAATACATTCCAGCATGTATTACCTCAGAGTTTCTGCTAGAAGTTTCTTGAGCAATTTGATTATTTCTTTCAATTAAAAAAATATTATCAAATTTAGATGAAAGTTCTCTTGCAATGGCAATGCCAGAAACTCCTCCTCCGATAACCAAGCAATCTACTTCAAATTTTTCTAATTTGCTCAATAGTTTTTAAAGAAATGTATTATATTTGCTGTTATGGTTGGGTTCTTTCCCAGTATAGATATCTTGAATAAAAAAGTTTAGAAAAAATCGAATTTTAATGAAATTAAATTACGGAATCATAGGAACTGGGATGATGGGTTGCGAACATATCCGCAATCTCAAGAAAATACCAAACGTAGATGTAGTTGCCATTGCAGACCCCAATAAGAGGTCTAGAGAGTGGGCAAAACAGACATGTGGAGAGACTTTTGATCCTGTTTTATACACAAGCTATGAAGAGCTTCTGTCTAAAGATAATATTGATGTAGTTGTAGTGGCCAGCCCAAACCATACGCACATAGATGTCATGAGAAAAATCTTTGAAACAGATAAACATGTTCTACTTGAGAAGCCAATGTGCACAAACTTATCTGATGGATTGGAAGTACTTGAGATGAGCAAGAAACACCAAGGTATTGTTTGGATTGGTCTGGAGTACAGGTTCATGGCACCTATTCAGTCTTTGATTAATCACGTGGAAGAGATTGGCGATATAAAAATGTTATCTATAAGGGAACATAGGTTTCCATTTCTACAAAAGGTTGAGAACTGGAATAGATTTAATAAAAATACAGGCGGAACCCTAGTAGAAAAATGCTGTCATTTCTTTGATCTCATGAATCTTATGATGCCCAGTAAACCAATAAAAGTTTATGCATCAGGAGATCAATCTGTAAATCATCTAGATGAGCAGTATGATGGCAAAATTCCAGACATAATTGATAATTCATTTGTGCTTATAGATTATGAAGATGGTCAAAGAGCTATGCTTGATTTGTGCATGTTTGCAGAAGGAGGAAAGTACGAGCAAGAGATTATTTTGACCGGGGATAGGGGTAAATTGGAGACTCATATTCCTGGTAATGAGCTTTTATTAACAAATAGAAAATTAAATTCTCATAGCACGATAGAAATTAAAGAAGATCCAAGAGTCAAAGAAGTAGGCTTTCATCATGGTGCAAGTTATGTAGAGCATTTAGAATTGATAGAATGCATAAAAACTGGCAATCAACCTTTAGTAAATTGCTTGGATGGGCTGAATTCAATTATTCTGGGTATGGCTGCTCAAGAATCAATCAAAACAGGTGAAGCGGTTAATCTAAAAGAGTTCTTAAAAAATTAAAATGAAATATAAATCTATAAAAGATATGCCACAAGTTGGCTTTGGACTTTGGAAAGTCCCAAAAGATGTTTGTTCGAATACTGTCTATAGGGCCATAGAGGCTGGGTACAGACATTTAGATTCAGCTTCAGACTATGCCAATGAAGAAGAAGTTGGTGCAGGTATAAAAGCAGCTATCGATCAGGGGCTATGTAAAAGAGAAGATCTATGGGTAACATCAAAACTATGGAATACCTATCATCATCCTGATCATGTTAAGCCTGCTTTAGAGAAAACACTTCAGGATTTGCAATTAGATTATTTAGATCTCTATATGATTCACTTTCCTATTTCGTTGGAGTTTGTACCTTTCGACCAAAGATATCCACCAGAGTGGTTCAATGACCCAGATAGTAAAGAACCCGTAATGATTCCCTCTAGGGTTCCGCTCTCAGATACTTGGCATGCTATGGAGATATTAAAGAAAGAGGGTTTGGCTAAACATATTGGCATTTGCAATTACTCCTCAAGTTTATTGCATGATCTGATGAACTACTGTGAAACTAAACCTGAAATACTTCAAGTGGAGTCTCATCCTTATCTAACTCAAGAAAAGCTTATTCGTTTAGCAAAAAACTATGGACTTGAGGTAACGGCTTTTTCTCCTCTAGGCTCTTTATCATACGAGGAGCTAGGAGGCGCTGACGAGAGTGAGTCTCTGTTAAAGAATGAGAGCATTCAATCAATTGCAAAAGATCTCAATGTATCACCTGCACAATTAATTCTAAGCTGGGCTTTAAACAGAGGAACTTCAATTGTAGTTAAGAGTTCTAATGAAGCACGCATGAAAGAAAATTTGGATGCTTCAATAATTAAACTAGACCCATTCATATTAGATCAGATATCAGCCTTGAATATTAATAAGAGATATAACGATCCAGGTGTATTTTGCGAAGATGCCTTTAATACTTTCTTCCCAATCTATGAATAATCAAGTTTTCTTACAAGAAATAGAAAATGATTTAGGGTTATCAACTCCAGCATCGACAAAAAATTGGGTTAATGAAAACAAAGGTTCTGTTGAATCTCAACTTGAAGAATATGGTGCCGTTCTTTTTAGCGGACTTCCAATAGAAAATGCTGAAGACTTTGATCTTTTCATATCATCTTTTAATTACGATACATTTACTTATGAAGAGTCCCTTTCAAATGCAGTAAGGATAAATAAAACCAATAAGGTATTCACAGCTAATGAGGCACCAAAAGAAATAGAAATTTTTCTTCATCATGAAATGGCCCAGACGCCCATCTACCCCAAAAATATTTTCTTTTTTTGTAAATCTGCTTCTCTGAATGGAGGGCAAACCCCTTTATGCCGTTCTGATCATCTTTATACTGCAATTCTCAAGGAAGATGCAGGATTACTAGCTAAGTTTCAGGAAAATGGGGTCATTTATAATTCTGTAATGTCCAATGGAGATGAGTTGGTCTCTGGACAAGGAAGAAGTTGGCAAAAAACTTTAGGAGTTATATCTAAAGATGACGCTGAAATCAGACTAAATGATCTTGGTTATTCTTGGAACTGGATTGAGGGTGACAATTTATCTGTAACAACTAAAACATTTGAGGCTATCAAGGAATTAAAGGATGGTAGTAAATCATTTTTTAACCAAGTCCTTGCAGCTTCTTTGGGTTGGAAAAAGAATTCAGAAGATGATCTCTTACCTGTCAAATTTGGCAATGGTGAAGAAATACCTGAAGCGAGTATTCAAATGATTTCTGAATTGGCCAAATCACTAACCCTGCTTAGATATTGGAAGGATAATGATATTTTATTGATAGACAACTATCGAGTTATGCATGGTAGAAAGCCGTTTTCAGGAGAGAAAGACCGAGAAGTCTTAGTGTCATTAACTAATTAGAGATATTTTTTGAAGAATGCCCATACTTCTTCAGAAGCATTGATATCCTCATTTCCGGATCCAAAGTAAAACCAAGCCAAAGGATTATTCCACCAATTAAGTTTTATACCCGGCCATACATGACGGCCATCTTCTATCCTATACATCCACACTTCCTCTTCAAGATCGTCTGACCAATGTCTTTCAAAAAAAATATCATAATCTGCACCAGATTCTTTACTGGTCATTTGTTTTACAGACTTATTAGTGAGTTGATACCTTTCAGCAAAAAAATCTATTGTGGAGGGTAAATCATAATAAGCGCCCCAGCCCCCTTCATTATTCAAGTCTCCTTCAAACAAAGAAATCTTATCCGCTGTGCCATGTATTTCAAAAATAGGTACTGGGCTAGTTAATTCACAACTGTCTTTTAATCCTTTCATAAGAACCCCTGCCACAGGAGCAACTGCTTTAAATAAATCAGAAGAAGTACAGGCTAATAGATAACTCATGTCCCCGCCATTAGACATACCAGTAGCAAAAGCTTTCTTTCTTTTGAGATTGAATTCTTGAGAAATAGACCTTACTAATTCTCTAATAAATGAGACATCATTAATCGGTGAGTCGTCATTAAATTCGTAACCTACATTAAAAAATGTATTTCCATTACTATCTATAGTGCCTTGTGGGTAAACAGCTATAAACCCCTCTCTTTCGGCAATATTATTCATGCCCGTGTAGGCAGCAATTCCTTCTGCAGAGCCCGTGTAACCATGTA
>MDSY01003770.1_pt1 | contig 25249 bp, 18 predicted proteins | sample 811131 | NCBI WGS metagenome assembly MDSY01 (sample SAMN05326643, study PRJNA326480) | marine metagenome | isolation source: seawater | place: Atlantic Ocean: South West | collected 2010
AGAGGATTACACAGCTGAGTGTTCAGACGAACATCCAATGGACGATGCTTCTGCAACAGACAACTGTGGCGAGGTCACCATTGATGTCGTTGAGACAACGATCCCTGGCCTATGTGCTGGAGATTACACGGTCACTCGCTTGTTTACTGCGACTGATGATTGTGGAAACGCAACATCTGCAACGCAGACGATTACCATCATAGATACAACTGCACCAGTACTAAGCATTCCAGCAGATTACACCGCTGAGTGTTCAGACGAACATCCGATGGATGTTGCTACTGCGACAGATAACTGTGGAGAGGTCACGATTGATGTTGTTGAGACAACGCTCCCTGGCCTATGTGCTGGAGATTACACAATCACTCGCGCCTTTACTGCTACCGATGACTGTGGTAATGCTACTTCATCAACACAGACGATCACGATAATAGATACGACTTCTCCTGTGTTTATTAGTGTTCCAGCTGATTACACAGCTGAGTGTTCAGACGCGCATCCGATGGACGATGCTTCTGCGACAGATAACTGTGGCGAGGTGACGATTAATGTGGTGGAGACAACAATCCCTGGCCTATGTGCTGGTGACTACACGATCACTCGCGCATTTACTGCGACGGACGATTGTGGCAACGCAACATCTGCAACGCAGACGATTACGATTATCGATACAACTGCCCCTATATTCACTTTCGTACCTGCTGATGTGGTTGCGGAGTGTTCAGAGACACCGTCTTCTGAATCTGCTACTGCAACAGACAACTGTGGAGAGGTAACGATAGAATTTATAGATACGACGACACCTGGAGATTGTTTAGGGGAATCAATTATTACACGTGTGTTTACAGCGACTGATGATTGTGGTAACGTTGCAGAAGCGACACAAGTCTTCAACTTTATTGATACGACTTCTCCAGAATTAATTATTCCTGAAAACTATACTGCAGAGTGTTCTGATGAACAACCTATGGATCCAGCTGTAGCAACTGATGCTTGTGGAAGTGCTACTGTTAGTGTGGTAGAGTGGACAACTCCTGGAAATGCTAGCGGGAACTATGTTATTACACGTGCGTTTACAGCGACTGACGATTGTGGTAATTTCACAACAGGTACTCAGACGATTACGATTATCGATACGACTGCACCTGTACTAAGTATTCCAGAGGATTACAGTATGGAGTGTGGAGATACAATGGTGTTGGAAGATGCTACTGCGACAGATAACTGTGGAGATGTGAGTGTCATTGTAAACACTTCAACGTTCGCGGGTACTTGTGAAGGAAATTATGATTTGCATAGAACTTTCACTGCAACTGACGACGCAGGAAACACATCGGCACTTACTCAAATAATCAGTGTGGTTGATACTACAGCACCAATATTTACATTTACTCCAGATGCTCTTGTCAACCTTGACGAGGTACTTGGAGATGAGATGCCGACACCTTTCGTTCTTGTTTGGGATGCATGTGACTTAAGCCCTACATGGAGCTACGTAGACGTAGTGATAGAGGTTGAAGGCGCAACAACGACAACAGAAAGAACATACACAGTGGTTGATGATTGTGAAAACAATGCAACATTCGTACAGACCATCGTTTACACTTCTGTGATCCCTGGATGTATAGATTCTGAAGCATGTAACTATGATGCGGACGCAAACCAAGATGATGGTTCATGTTCATACCCACAATTCGCTTATGATTGTGATGGTAACTGTGTGAATGATGTCAACGAGAATGGTATTTGTGATGAACTGGAAATTCTTGGTTGTACAGATGCAGCAAACCCGGGATACAATCCTGCTGCTAACGTAGACGATGGATCTTGTCTTGTAGGTGGATGTATTATACCATATGCTTGTAACTACTCCGATACTTTTGACTATCAGATAGCTGGTTCTTGTGAGTTCACATCTTGTGCAGGTTGTACAGATTCTTCAGCTTGTAACTTCGATGCTTCAGCGACCTTGTCTGATGGAAGCTGTTCTTTCCCAGAGTACGGGTATGATTGTGCAGGTGTTTGTATCACTGATACAGATTCTGATGGAATATGTGATGAGTTTGAGATTCCTGGTTGTACTGATCCAACGAATCCTGGATACAATCCAAATGCGACTGATGACGATGGCTCTTGTTTGGTAGGTGGATGTATCCTTCCATTTGCGTGTAACTATGATGCTTCTGCTGACTACTTGGTAGTCACAGATTGTGACTTCGCATCATGTGTAGGATGTATGGATGTTACGGCTTGTAACTTTGACCCTTCTGCAACTATTAATTCACCAAGTTCATGTTCATACCCTGTAAGTCAGTTTGTTGACTGTAATGGAGACTGTATTAATGATGGTGATGGTGATGGTATTTGTGATGAGTTAGAGATTGCGGGATGTACTGATCCGTCAGCAAACAACTACAACCCGAATGCGACTGACGATGATGGGTCTTGTATTAACCTAACAGGCGGATGTACTTTGCCATTTGCTTGTAACTATGATCCAACAGCAGACTTTTATCTACCTGGTTCATGTGACTTCTCTTGTCTGTTTGGACTGCCTATGCCTGGAGCAATTTGCTCTAATCCTCTAGCTTGTAACTTCGGTGAAGAGGGGCTTTGTGAATACTTCGATGCAAATGGTGATTTATGTGTCATCATTGGATGTACGGATGAAGGCGCTTGTAACTTCGATCCAAATGCTCAGGCTGCGGGATCTTGTGATTACACGTCTTGTTTGGTCTCAGGTTGTACAAATTCAAATGCGTGTAATTTTGACGATACAGCTGATGTGAATGATGGCTCTTGTGAGTACACAAGTTGTCTTGGTTGTACAGACGATACAGCAAACAATTTCGATCCGTCTGCGACATTTGATGACAACTCTTGTACATATGACGTTTACGGATGTATGATTCTCACAGCTTGTAACTACAGCCCTGACGCGAATATTTCTGATGACTCTTGTGACTTTGCGTCATGCTTCGGTTGTGCAACGCCTTCAGCTTGTAACTATGATGCAGGTGTGATTTATCCGAATGGTTCATGTGTATTTGCGGATGCTGGTTACGATTGTGCGGGCAACTGTTTGGTGGACACTGATGAAGATGGCGTGTGTGATGGAGACGAAGTAGTTGGATGTACTGACTCAACAGCACTTAACTACAATCCATCTGCGACAGATGATTCTGGCTCTTGCCAATTCCCATCTGGTGGATGTACAGATCAAACGGCTTGTAACTTCGACTTTATGGCTCAATCAGATGACGGTTCATGTGAGTTTACGAGTTGTTCTGGATGTATCGCTCCATCAGCCTGTAACTACGATCCAAATGCGACTCTCAGTGATGGTGCTTGTGAGTTCCCAGATGCTGATGGAAACTGTGGTGAGGTCGTTGAAGGATGTGTCTATGCAACAGCTACGAATTATGATGCTGCTGCGACTCATGACAACGGTTCGTGTATGTTCTTTGGATGTTTGAACTCAGAATTCAGTAACTACAATGCTTATGCAAACAATGACGACGACAACTGTACTAACACGCCTATAAGTGCTGACTTTAATGACGACGGACTGGTTCAGCTTGAAGATCTACTCGAGTTCTTAATCTCGTATGGATTATCTGGTCCAGACTGGTCTATCGAATGGGTTGATGATGCATGTGGGACAACTGCAGTGCCGTTGAGCCAACTTATTGACGTAACGGTCAGTGGATGTACTTATCCGACAGCTTCGAACTACGATGCATCAGCAACGGAGGATAGTGGAAACTGTGTATTCACAGGATGTACAGATTCTGAAGCATTGAACTTCAATCCACTTGCAAACCTAGAAGACTCTAGCTGTACTTACCAAGTATGTCCAGACTTCAATGGAGACGGTATTGTTCAGGCTCAAGACTTGTTAGACTTCCTCATTGCTTGGGGAACAGTCTATGAATAATGAATCAGGACGTTCTACTTTAAGAAAGGTGGAAGACAATTGATCATAGAATATATCTAAATTAAAGGGCTGACCAGATACGGTTGGCCCTTTTATTTTAATGTTTATTTTTTACGAATAGTGTTTTGAGACAGAAGATAACTGTCGTTATTTTGCGGAACTTAAAAAATCAAATAATCATGAATCGTATATTTTCTTTTGCAATTGTCGCAATTGCTTCGTTAGGTTTTTCATTTACAATAACAGCACAGGACGATTTCGTAAATGCTGTGTGGGTATTAAATGAAGGGGTGCAGAATTTTACTACAGGTGAGATGACTGAGTTAGCTTCTGTTGGAGTTTATGATCCGGTGTCGCAGTTGTTTACAGAGGTGATGGAATTCGAAGGGTCGAGATTTATGACTGACATCGTTGTTGCGGAGGGTTCGGCATTTATCGGAGCCGACAACAAAATCGTGAAGATGAACTTAAATACATTCGAAATTGAAGCGGAAGTGTTGCTGCAAGGCGTGAGACAACTCGCCTATTTTGATGGGATGATCTATGTGACGAGAGGTGATTATGATCCAGTGACATTTGGTTCAATCGCATTCGATTCATATTTGGTGTGGTTCGATGCAGAGACTTTGGCGTGGGCAGGGGAATTGCCTTCTGAAATAGGAGTAGGCTATGCGTCAGAGGGGATTTCGATCAACGAAGGCGTGGCGTATATCGCGATAAACAATGGATTTGAGTATGGGCAAGAAGTAGGTATTGTTGGTGTTTACGACCTCACAACAGGAGATTATTCTGAGCATGATTTAGGCGAAGACGGAAAGAATCCTGCGCACATTAAAGTCACCGATCAAGAGGTTCTACTCGTCAACAACATGGACTTTTTGTCGACCAGCTTATCTCGCGTCGAGCTACCCTCACTCGGAGCGGTCTCTGCTTCAGTAAATACGGTTGTCGTAGGAGGAGTGTTAGCAGGATGTAATGCGGCGGCAGTTTTAGGCGATGAACTTGTTTTCCAAATCACAAGTGAGCTGGGGATGCGCAAGGCTTCGGTATCAACTTTAGCACCATCTACATTGACGTGGGGTCCTGCTACGGATTCATACTATCGCATGGCTTTAAATCCAGTCAACGGTGATGTTTATGCTACTGTGACGAATTTCTTTGACGCTGCCGAAGTTCAAATCATCAGCGCCTCAGGAGAGTATGTATCTTCTTTTGATGCGGGCACTGTCCCAGGCGGCATTGCATTTGATGTGAGGAGCGTCAACGGATTTGAGTGTGAAGAGCTTGTGAATCCAGGACATGTTTTAGGAGAATTCGATGTAAGAGGAAAAGTTTGGTCTACAGGAGATAGGGGCATGAAGCTTGAAAAGTATTCCAATGGGAAAACAGTAAAAACGATCGTTCTCACTGATTAAGTCCCTCGTCAAGCGTTCTGTTACCCTAAGACAACCAACCACACCAAACCTGCTGCAAGGAGAAGTTTAAGCCACGCAGAAAGTTGGGTGACTTTTTTCTTCCAAGCCCAACGAAGGATGTTGAGGTATATCCCCAGGAAGATGCCTTGTAAGATTCCGAATCCGACTTCATATTGCATGTAGCCGACACATATTATGAGCAGAATCAAAAGAGCATGGATGAGTCTCCAGCTTGTCTGAGGGCTGTATGTGATGGGGAGTGTTGCATGTCCGGCTTTTCTGTCCCCGTCGAGATCCTCGATATCCTTCACAAGTTCTCTTATAAAAACGATTAAAAAGATCACCCCCGTGAGACTTCCGAATTCCCAGATGAAAAGGGTGAGGGCTTGAAATAATGGGGGAGAGGTGTCAATAGAATCGGCATATGCAAATGGCACAACAGCAGCGATGGCGCATGCGACGATCACATTTCCGACAAGGACACTCCCCTTGAATTTCGTGGAATATAGAAAAAGCACAATTGCAATAATCAGGGCGATTATAAAGGGTATCGAAGTGTTTATTTTCACAGAGAGAATCCCCGCAATGAGAAGTCCGGCAGCACTCAGTCCCCAATGACTTACAAGCGCGATTCTTCGTTTCAGGACACGCCCCACCAGAGCGCGTTCCGGTTTGTTGATTCTGTCTTCTTTAATGTCGAAATAGTCATTAATGATATTTCCGCCTGCAGCCAAAAGCACAAGCGGTAGTATAAATAAGATTTCTAAAAAGTATTCTCCACTTTCTGGGATGTGGTTTGAATAGCTCCACCTAAGAACTGCGATCGCCGCCGCAATAATCATTAAATTACCTGGCCTTAAGACGCGTATCCAGGCAGAGAACGGGGATGTTGTTACTGGACCTTTAGCCATTGCTTGCATTTATTAGTTCACTAGAATTCCCTGTCGTAAGCGCAAAATTAAACCCTCCGTGAATTGCGTGGGCACCATGGTTTCCGTGTTTATCTAAGGCCAAATATCCGACTTGTAAATCCGTTACATCCATGCTGTCAATGATACGTTTCACAGCGGTTTCACATGCGGCTTGTGGACTCATGCCGCCCCTCATTAATTCCACCACCAGGAACGAGCCTACCGTTCTCATGACTGCTTCTCCAAGCCCCGTAGCGGTTGCTGCCCCCACATTTCCATCTACGAAAAGACCGGCTCCGATGATCGGGCTGTCACCTACGCGTCCGTGCATCTTAAACGATACGCCAGATGTCGTGCATCCACCAGATAGTCGTCCTTCGTGATCTAAAGCGAGAATCCCTATCGTATCGTGATTTTCAATATTGATCACAGGTTTGTATTCGTTTTTCTCCTTCCATTTCTGCCACGCCTCATATGCTTTTTCTGTGAGAAGGTTGACGCTCTCAAACCCTTGTTCGAGGGCGAACATCTTCGCGCCTTCTCCCACGAGCATGACGTGAGGCGTTTCTTCCATCACTTTACGTGCCACTGAAAGGGGGTACATGATATCCTGAAGTGCCGCGACCGAACCCGCACGCCCCAAATGATCCATGCAACACGCATCTAACGTAACGATGCCGTCTCGGTCGGGCAATCCACCTAACCCCACACTCAGACCTTCTGCGTCTTCCTCCACAATCCGCGCTGCTGCTTCTATCATATCTAATGCAGAACCTCCTTTTGCGAGTGCTTCAAATCCGATTTTATTTGCGATCAGGCCGTGATTCCAGGTGCTGACCATGGTTGCTTGGCCTTTTTCTGCCTCAAGTTCATGCTTCTGGATGCCTTCAAATTCTGCAAGCTCACTCCCTAACATCCGGTTTATTGCAAATGGTGAAAGGCCCAAAACACCTCCAATGGTTGCCAACCTTCCTATAAACGCTCTTCGGTTAGATTTATTTGTTTGTCTCATGCCTACAAGATACTATAAGAATTAAATAAGAATTTGTATTGCTGTCGCGCAAAAAAAAAACCCCTCGTGAGAGGGGTCTTTTTTTGTAGTAAAGTCGAAGATGATTCTGGGAATCGAATTCGATGGTGACCTCGGGTTTCGAGAAGATTACTTAGACTCTTCGTCAGTAACTTCTTCGAAATCGACGTCGGTCACTTCTTGCTCGCCTTCGCTAGAACCAGAAGCATCCGCACCTGCACCTGGAGCTCCTGCATCAGCTCCCGCACCATTGTCTGCATACATTTCTTCGCTTGCAGCTTGGAAAGCAGTGTTGAGCTTCTCAATGCGCTCTTTGCAAGCATCGACATCGCCGAGCTCGTGAGCAGTTTTGAGTTCAGTGAGCGCTTCGTTGATCGGCGTGAGCTTTTCTGCAGGTATTTTGTCTCCGAATTCCTTGAGTTGCTTCTCAGTTTGGAAAATAAGAGAGTCAGCCTGATTGATAGTCTCAACCTTGTCCTTTGTCTCTTTGTCAGCGTCAGCATTCGCTTCAGCTTCCGCCTTCATGCGCTCGATGTCTGCTTCAGAAAGACCTGAAGAAGCTTCGATGCGCACCTTGTTCTCCTTTCCAGTCGCTTTATCCTTCGCGCTTACGTTGATGATTCCATTTGCGTCGATGTCGAAAGTGACCTCGATTTGTGGAACGCCACGTGGAGCAGGAGGGATGTCAGACAGTTGAAACTGACCGATGGGGTGGTTATCCTTTGCCATTGCTCTTTCTCCCTGGAAAACATGGATATCAACACTTGGCTGGTTGTCCGCTGCAGTAGAGAATGATTCAGACTTCTTGGTAGGAATCGTTGTGTTTGCTTCGATCAGCTTGGTGAAAACACCGCCCATTGTTTCGATGCCTAAAGAAAGAGGCGTGACGTCTAGAAGGAGGACGTCTGTCACGTCTCCTGATAAAACACCACCTTGTATGGCAGCTCCGATAGCGACCACTTCATCAGGATTAACGCCCTTAGATGGCTCTTTTTCGAAGAATGCCTTTACAGCATCTTGTACAGCAGGGATACGCGTTGATCCTCCTACAAGGATGACTTCGTCGATATCTCCTTTGTTAAGTCCAGCTGCTTTAAGTGCAGATTGACATGGCTTGATAGAACGCTTGATTAAATCATCACAAAGTTGTTCGAACTTCGCTCGGGTTAATGAACGCACAAGGTGCTTAGGAACGCCATCTACAGGCATGATGTACGGAAGGTTAATTTCTGTACTCGTCGTGCTAGAAAGTTCAATCTTCGCTTTCTCTGCAGCTTCTTTAAGACGTTGAAGAGACATCGGATCTTTGCTGAGATCAATCCCTCCATTTTCTTCCTTGAATTCTGCGACGAGCCATTCGATTAAGGTTTGGTCAAAGTCATCTCCACCAAGGTGAGTGTCACCATCTGTAGAAAGGACTTCGAAAACGCCATCACCGAGCTCGAGGATACTCACGTCGTGTGTACCACCACCGAGATCAAAGACAACGATCTTCTGATCAATCGATTTCTTATCGAGACCGTAAGCAAGTGCTGCGGCGGTAGGCTCGTTGATAATACGCTTGACTTCGAGTCCAGCAATCTCGCCAGCTTCTTTTGTCGCTTGACGTTGTGCATCGTTAAAGTAAGCAGGTACAGTAATCACTGCAGCCGTTACTTCTGTTCCCAAGTGGTCTTCCGCTGTGCGCTTCATTTTCTGAAGTACCATTGCTGAAATCTCTTGTGGCGTGTACGAGCGGTCGTCAATCTTTACTTTGGGAGTGTTGTTGTCGCCCTTAATGACTTCATACGGCATGCGCTTGATGTCTTCTGCTACATCTGTAAAAGAACTGCCCATAAAGCGTTTAATACTAGAGATAGTCTTCGTAGGGTTTGTGATGGCCTGACGTTTTGCAGGCTCACCTACTTTTCTTTCGCCGTCGGCGATGAATGCAACGATGGAAGGAGTCGTACGCTTTCCTTCACTGTTGTTAATGACCACGGGTTCATTTCCCTCCATCACTGATACACAGCTGTTGGTTGTTCCGAGATCTATTCCAATGATTTTACTCATGTTTTTGTTTTTTGTTTTTGTTTTTTCGTTTGTTTACATCTCCTCTTAGACAAATCCCTTGCCACTGCATAATTTCAGAGTTTAACGTGCATCTTGTCAGTTTTATATGTCATTTTCTCTTTTCTGTGAGACAGAAACCTGACACCCTGTCCGATTCTCCCTTCACTCTTGTACATTTGCCCAAGTGAAAAATCCAGTTTCTTTTGCCGTTTTGGGCTATGGCCATATCGGAAAGCGCCATGCCGCTACGATTCACGCACATCCCGCTGCTGACCTGCGATCTGTTGCAGATGTTGCGGATGTTTCTGCGTCTTTAGAAGGTGATTCTGAGGGTGGGAAGGTCTCGGTCTATCCCTCCATTGATGCTTTGCTGGCCCATTCTCCTCTTCCTGAAGTCATCAGTATATGTACTCCCAACGGGCTTCATGCAGCACAGTGCATTCAGATTCTAGAAGCGGGATGTCATGTCGTTCTTGAAAAGCCCATTGCACTTTCTGTATCCGATGCGCGTCTGGTGGCTGAATCGTCGAGATCAACAGGCAAACATGTCTTTTGTGTCATGCAAAATCGTTTTGCACCTCCTTCTGTTTGGCTTAAATCTCTTGTGGAATCCGGTAAGTTAGGTGAAATTCGCCAGGTCCACATCCAATGTTTCTGGAACAGAGACGATTCATACTATGCTTCCAGTCCATGGCGTGGGACGATGGCCCTAGATGGCGGTCCGCTCTTCACACAGTTCTCACACTTTATAGATGTCATGTATTGGATTTTTGGTGGAATATCGTCTCCGAGTGCCATCTTTAAAAACCAATCTCACATCCACAATACCGAGTTTGAAGATTCAGGATCCATCTCCTTCGATTTTCTAAGGTCAGGTTGGGGGTCATTTACCTTCTCGACCGCTTTGTTCAAGTCAAATTTTGAAAGTTCACTCACCTTAATTGCTGAACATGGCACACTCCGCATCGCAGGTCAGTATATGGAAAAGGTGGTTCATTGTGATATTTTGGACTACGAGATGACGGACCTCCCCACTTCAGCTCCACCCAACGATTACGGTTCGTACAAAGGGTCTGCCTCAAATCACCACCATGTCATCTCAAACGTTGTCGATGTCCTTAGACATGGCGCACAAATCTCAACACCTATTTCCGAGGGTATAGAAGTGGTGGAGATTATTGAGTCCATGTACAATTCAGGATCTCGCCCTTAAGCCAAATCCGGACGTATAAATCTTAAAAATGGCCTAAGCCACCATGACGCATAGATAAGCCGTGCCCGTGCCACTCTCGCCGCACCAAACTCCTTGTAAAAGCGATCTACGCCTGGATCGGCGCTTCCTCCGAAATCGAATGTCGTCACCCCATGAGATCTAGCCTCTTCCATCGCAAATGAAAGCAAGGCTACAGATGCTATTCCTGAGATTTTACTTCGGGATTGCCCGCCAAATGAATATAGGCACGTGGCTTCATTCACAAAAACGAATCCGCCAGCAGCAATACAGTTTCCATCAGCATCAACAGCTTCTACAGCAAAACTAGATTGCATCGTTGAAATAGAATTTAGCAGTTTGCTCAATTGAAAACTGTCGGAATGTATTTCCTTTCTTATACGACTTTCATTATGCAGTGAGATGACGTTTGACCAGTCGTTTGAGAGGTGACATTTGATTCCTTCTCGTTCTGATCTTTTGACCTGTTTTCTTCTGTTACTGGGAAGTGGCGTATCTAAAAGAATCTGTCTCGTGTGTTTCCACTGAATTTTAAAAGACCGGGGTGTATTTGCATTTATGCTCGCCCTAGTAAGAATGGAATCATCTGGCAAAGGAGGGAGGTCAATAATTTTTAAGGTCTCGGACCGAGCGCTCCAATTTGAGGTTAGCGCGATATATTCTTCAGTGGGAATCTGGCATGAAAGGCCACAATCTAATGCCCAAAGGGGTGTAGCCAGGACTTGGATTCCTCGCATAGAAAATCTAGAAAGTGCAGAAACACTTGTTTTTGTTTCAAAAACGGTGTAGCTAGCACCACAAAAATTTAGCCACGAGGGGCTTAGGAATGGGTGCGTATACTCAGTAGTGGACGTGTCGTCTACTGCTTTAACAATCATCCGCCGATACTTCGCTTGACTGCTTCAAACTCTCTGTCTCCACTAAAAAGATCGTCACCAAGTGCGAGCCATTCAAGCGCTGCCGCTCGGTCAATCTTAGACAACATTTCAGCATTGTAAATGATTGCAGAATGAAGAAGCTCAGTTTGAATTTCTCTTAAACCACGTCCGCCGAAATCTAGCATGAGATTACGAGCTATTTCGTAGGTTTCCTTGGCTTCTTTTTTAGAGTTAAGTTGCTGATAAACTGCAGCATACATTAGCCATGCTCCTGGGTCTTCAGGGTCGATATCCGTGAGGTACTTGTAGTAAGATTTGGCTTTTGTGTATTTCTCATTGTCTACTTCCGTTTCAGCGGCGTTCTTTGTTTCGCCCCAAAGGATGTCATAGAACTCAATGAATTCATGGTAGAACTCTTTTTCTTTGTCCTTTTTGACAAACTTAGAAGTGTATTTTAAGCTGTTCTTTAAGGCTTTGTTTTTGTCTGACTGATACTGCTCTCTCAGATCGGGGTCATCCGTGAGGTGGACTCCTAGGTAAGCCTGTCCCATGTATATATAGGGGAGAGGTTCTTTCTTGGTTTTGTCGTCTTCTGTGTATCGAATGCATTTGTAAAGTACGTTTTCATACTTTTCGTCAACAATCCACATTAACAGTTTGTTGTATTCCTGTTCTGAGATAAGCGGTTTACGTAGTTTCCCTTCATCGTCTTGTTTGCCTCTTTGGGCACTGATGTCGTTAGAAAGAAAGAGAGAGGCAACGAACAGCAAGCTGAACAGCCAAGCATTGTGGATTGTAATTGTCTTCATGTTAGTTTTCATTGCAGAATTCATGCCGAAAGATAATAGAAAAAAGATGATGACAATAGGTGTTATATTTGCGCGTCCATGCAAGAAACTAAAAACGGTCTGATTTACATTGCCACGCTGTGCGCTTTTCTCTTTTGTGCCCCCCTTTTTTCTCAGGGTACAGTTAAGGGTTTTATCCAGTCTAAATCATCAGGAGAAGCGGTCATGTTTGCGAGTGTTTCCCTCGAAGGAACTTCTTATGGTGTCATCACTGACGTTTCAGGTTTCTACAGTTTAAGTAAAATTCCCGAAGGAGAATATTCCTTAGTTGTCTCTAGTATTGAATATGAAAATATTAAAGAAACAATTAATATAAAGTCAGGTAAAGTTCTTACAAAGAGTTATTTGCTTGAAGAAGGTGTGATTCAGCTTGGTGGTGCAGAAGTGAATGCCGACAGGGAAGAACAAAGAAACAGTGTACGTATGTCTGTGGAAACCATAAGGCCTGCAGACTTAAAAAACATTCCTAGCTTTGGAGGCACACCTGACTTGGTTCAAGTCCTTCAAGTTCTTCCTGGATTTGTGTCTACAGGTGACCAAGGAGGACAGTTATACATTCGAGGAGGCTCCCCCATTCAAAATAAAGTGTTGTTGGATGGTATGATTATTTACAACGCATTTCACAGTATTGGTTTGTTTAGTGTGTTTGATTCTGATGCGATTGCAAATGCCGATATCTATACCGGTGCTTTTTCTGCAAAATATGGTGGACGTATTTCTTCTATTATGGACATTAAAACGCGTGACGGAAACATGCGTGAACAAAAAGTCATTTTAGGTGCAAGTCCTTTCGGATCAAAAATCTTGTTAGAGGGACCATTAAAGAAAATGAAAAATAGTTCAGGAGGGATAAGCTACTTGTTGTCTTTAAAGCATAGTTATTTGGAGAAATCTTCTGAATTGTTATATCCATATATAGATGGTGGTCGATTGCCTTTTAGATATACTGACAGCTATGGAAAGATCACATTTGGCGGTGCTGGTTCTAAGCTCAGCTTATTTGGTTTCGGGTTTTCTGACAATGCGAGTGTTTTAGATGATTCTACAGGAACATCCTTTGCCGATTACGGTTGGAGAAATGTGGGTGGCGGTGGAACGTTTACAATCGTCCCTCCAGGATCAGCGGTTCTCGTGAATGGACATTTTGCGATGAGTAACTACAGCATAGATCTTATAGAGGAAAGCTTGCCAAATAGATATAGCAATGTCAATGGTTTCAATTTTGGTTTAGATTTCAAATATGTCCTCGGTGAGGATAACATAGAATACGGACTTGAAGTGGTAGGTGTCGAAACGGATTATAAGACCTTCAATGCGCTCAGCTTAGTTGTCAAGCAAGTCGAGAACACGACTGAATTTGGCGGTTATGTTGATTACACGATTAACAGAGGGAAGCTAATCATTCAGCCTAGTTTGCGCATGCAATACTACAGTTCATTGTCTGAGTTTCGTCCAGAACCTAGAATAGGTGTGAAATATAAGTACAATGAAAGACTCCGTCTGAAGTTTGCTGCAGGGATGTATTCACAAAACATTATCTCTGCGAACTCTGACAGGGATATTGTGAATTTGTTTTATGGATTTCTTTCTGGCCCAGACAACCTCCAAGATGAGTTTACGACGCCATCAGGTTCTGTAAGAGATGTGGCTCATTCACTCCAAACTGCAAATCATGTTGTTGCGGGGTTTGAGTATGATCTTACAGAATTCCTCAACCTCAATGTTGAAGGTTACTTAAAACATTTCACCCAACTCACAAATACAAATCGCCAAAAACTGTTTCCCGACGATGCGGATCACAATGACGTGCCAGAAGTTCTTCGACTTGATTACATTATAGAAAGCGGGTTTGCAAATGGGGTTGATATGGTGCTTAAATACGAAAAACGCAATTCTTATCTCTGGCTCGTTTACGGACTAGGAAATGTTGACCGGTGGGATGGAGACCGATGGTACGACCCGGTATTTGACAGGCGTCACAATGTAAATCTCGTTGCTTCTCAAGATTTTGGGCGAAACAAGGAATGGCAGATTAGTGCGAGGTGGGCATTGGGTTCAGGTTTGCCTTTTACGCAAAGCCAAGGTTATTACCAATCTCCAAATGTGAATAATGGAATCTATTCAGATTATATTGCCGAAAATGCGGGCCAGATTTCCATTGATTATGCAGGTTTAAACGAGGGACGTCTTCCTTCATATCACAGGCTTGACATGAGTGTTAAAAGAACATTTGAAGATGTGATGGGAGGTGATTTGGATTTCACTGCGGGCGTCACAAATGTTTACAGCCGTGAAAATGTATTTTACATCAATCGTCTGACAGGCCAAAGGAAGAATCAACTTCCGTTTCTGCCCTCAATTTCTTTAGACTGGAAATTCTAAGCTATTCTTAGCTCGAAAGAAGAACTTTCGCTGCGGCGCGTGCTTCTTCACTCACTTGGCTTCCGCTTAGCATCGTCGCTATTGCTTCATTGCGCTCCTTCGATGCGAGATATACAGCTTGCGTAATTGCTTCACTGTTATTCGTCTTTTTACTCACTTCAAGGTGATGGTTGCCAGAAGCAGCAACTTGAGCCAGATGCGTCACTGAGAAAACTTGCTGGCCCATTGACATCTCTCGCATGGTTGATGCCATGCGTGTTGCCACATCGCCTGATACTCCCGTATCTATTTCGTCTAATACGATGGTGGGAACTGTGGTGCGTTTGGCCAATGCCGCTTTAAATGCGAGCATTACACGACTCCGTTCTCCACCAGAAGCAATCTGTGATATGGGTTGAGTCGGAGATCCAGGGTTCGCGCTGAACATCAGTTCCACGTCTTCTATTCCTAAAAGATCTGGTGTGTTCAATTCAGAAAAGACCCAAGACATTTCTACATTTGGGAGCTTGAGTGGGGCCAATTGATGGTGGACCAGATTCATCAATTCTTTTCCGGACCTCTCTCTTGCCTTCATCAAGCCCTTACCTGCTTGCGCTAACGCCACGGTTTTGACTTTTACAGCGGCTCGCGCAGTCTCGATTGCTAGCTTTATGCCATCACACTTCTCTATCCTTCTGTTTAATTCTTGTTCAACGAGTGACAGTGCTTCGGCATTAGGAACATTGTGCTTGTGAAGTGCACTCGAGAGCGCTTCCATTTTTGCGTTTATCAGTTCTAATCTTGCGGGGTCGTGCTGAATGCTTTCGGATAATTGACTTGATTCGAGTGCGATATCCCGCATTTCGATATGTACGCTTTTAAGCCTTTCTAACAGGTTGGACGCGTCTTTGCTATACATCTCAATGGCCTCTATTTCTGTTATTGCCTTGTCGACGGCAGAAATGGCATCCCTGCCTTCGGGGTGACTGTCTAAAAGTTCAAACGAAGCATGGAGTCCCGAAGCAAGTTCTGTGGCGTGTTTAAGTCGATTGTGTTCTTCCTCCAGTTCCTCCTGATTCAAAGAGTCTAGACCTAATTCGGACAGTTCTTCAAGTTGAAAATTTAGATAATCTCTGTCAGATTGTGGTTGATTCGCTTCAGCTTCTAAAGCGTTGAGCGTGTCTACTGCTGAACGCCATGCTGAGAATGTCGCTCGGTAAGCGTCTCTCACGGTCACATGTCCACCGAAATCATCCAGAAGATCTAACCTGGTGACTCTGTCCATTAAAGCCCGCGTCTCATCTTGGCCATGAAGGTCTACGAGTTTGTTGCCCACTTCTTTGAGAATACCTGCACTTACGAGTGAGTCATTGATAAAGCATCGAGATTTGCCTGTCGATCTCACTTCTCTTCGAATCACAACGCTTTCTTTGTCTGTGCCAAATTCCAGATTGAAATCAACGCGGATTTTATTTGCAATGGGAGAGTGGAAGGTGGCTTCAACGATGCATAGATCAGTACCATGCCTCACGTTTAAACTGTTGCTTCGTGCACCTAAAGCCAAACCTAATGCGCCCAATAAGATTGATTTTCCCGATCCGGTTTCACCTGTTACAACAGTGAGCCCATCTTTAAAATCTAAAGAGAGTTCGCTTATTAATGCGAAGTTTTTTATATGTAGTCGAGTTAACAAGGGGACTACATCAATGCATCATCATACTTAGAAATATTTCCCGGATCCATTTGTTTTAGGACGGGGAGTAGTCTTACTCTTTCTGCTTCTGATGCTGGGGCAAAAAGTTTAATGATTTCATCATTTTTTGCGAGAAAAAACACTTGTAAATTATAGGATCCTGGACGAATCCTATTTGTAGATCTCATCTCTATAAGTGCGTCCGCGATATTTAACCTGGCGGTCTCGATGTCATCGTATAACAAGTCAAAGCCTTTTCGGTGGTAATTGTACATGCACAAACGAAGCGGTCTGAAAGTTTGGCTTAAGTAATTCTCAACGAGCCAATATCTATTTTGCTTACTTTGACTCGCCTTCCATCCACTTCCGCCAGCGTTCTGAGCGTTTGCGACGATGGTTTGGGCTTTCAGAAAATATTCTGAACCACTCTCCAGACCAAAGCTGTCGTAGTCCATTCCGATAATCATGTATGAATAATACGCTAGAACAGAACTCAGATTGTCTCTGTGTTGACCTGGGTTGAAAAGAATGGAGGTTCCATTCACCCAATCAAATTCAAAGTCCCCATCCAGTACAAACAAGACAGGTGTGTTGTAGTCTGAATTAAAAACGGGGCGGTTGCTCTGTATCTGAATAGAGCCACTAAATCGTGTATTTCCTATGGCTTCACTGATTGTGATTTGCATTGTACACTCGATAAGTTCATCGAATGAGAAATTATCGTTTGTCCAACGTCGTCCATTCATGAACTCACGAATCCCGTCTTCCAAACTTTCAAAGACACTTGGTTCAACATTGGCAATTTGGGGCGCAATAACTTGAACGGAACAGTTTAATTCTTGTGCAACACTTTTTGAGGGATTCGCAAGAATAATTGTCCCAAAAAGAATACACGCTTTAAATAAATTGGAGAGGTATATTGAAGGAAAGTCTAACGTCATTTTTTTAAATAAGAAGGGTTGAAAGAAGCTCAACAAGATCATAAGCAACTTCTCTTTTTGTCTTTAACTCAAAAATACGCTTTTCAGTATACGCTCCGACACTTTGAAGGACAGTTACTTTGTTTGTGTCGTGGTTGAATCCTGCACCTTTGTCAGCCAATGTGTTCATGACCACAAAGTCCAGGTTCTTTCTTGTGAGCTTCGATTCAGCACTTTTTAAGCTTTCTTCTGCTGAATCTGTTTCTAATGCGAATCCCATCAATACTTGACTTGAAGACTTTGTGCGTCCCATTTCAAGCAATGTGTCAGGTGTGTTTTCAAGTAAAATAGAATCGGGCAAATCCCCTCGGTGAAGTTTTTTATTTGCGGGATTAACAGGTCTCATGTCAGCAACAGCGGCACATGCGATTCCAACGTCCATGGACGGCCAGATGCGCGTGGTTGCGTCATACATTTCCTGAGCTGTGCTCACATTTATTCTCTCAGCGACCCTTTGAGGTGTCTCTAAATTCACTGGACCTGAGATAAGCGTGACTTTTGCTCCGAGATCGGCCAAACGGCTTGCCAAAGCAAATCCCATTTTCCCCGTACTTCTGTTTCCCAAATATCTGACTGAATCAATAGGCTCTTCTGTAGGCCCAGCGGTCACGACTACTTTTTTTCCAGACAAAGGCATGTTGCTCAAAAAGAACCGCTCGACAAAGTCAGCAATTACTTCAGGTTCCTCCATACGCCCTTTGCCATCTAAGCCGCTTGCAAGTGCTCCGGAAGTAGGTTCAATAATTTTAATGCCTCTTTCGGAAAGTGTTTTTAAATTTTCTTGTGTTGCGGTATTTGTAAACATATCTAGGTCCATGGCTGGCGCAACAGCTACTGGGCATCTGGAACTCAGAAAAACAGCGTGTAGTAAATTGGTACAAGCTCCTTGCGCAAAAAAGGACAATGTTTGTGCGGTACATGGGGCCACAAGGAAAAGGTCGCCCCACAGTCCCAATTCAACATGGTTTGTCCACGCTCCTGACTCAATGCTTTCAGTAAAATCTGAGTGTACTGGGTTTCCCACCAAAGTTGCTAGGGTGAGAGGCGTAATAAAACCAGTAGCGCTCGGTGTCATAACGACCCTGACTTCAGCGCCTCTTTTTACCAATTCTCTTGCGAGAAATGCAGATTTGTAAGCAGCAATGCTTCCTGTAATACCTAGTAAAACACGACGCCCCATCAAAGTAAGGTGCACGTCGTGGGGTTCCGGTAATCCGGTCATATCAGACGTTTATGAGGCTTTGTCCTCAGTCTTTGTCTCCGCCACCTTGTCGTCTGCCTTGTCGTCTGCCTTGTCGTCAGCTTTTGCTTCGATGACGAAATCTAGTTCTTCTGCTTTTTCTTCATGTCGAAAATAGATCTGGTCGTCCTCAAGTTCCTTAATCGCAATACTGTGAGGTTTTGCGAGTCTTTCGTAAAACTTGGAGATTTCAATCTGCTCACGGTTCTCGAAGACCTCTTCAAGCGTATCATTTGGAATCACAAACTCTTCCATCTTTTCAGCCAATTCTTTCTTTAAATCTTGAGAAAGCTGGTTGCTTCTTTTAGAAAGCACAACAATTGTTTCGAAAAGATTCCCTGTACCGAGTGTTTCGATCTTGTGAGTATTACGGGTTTCCGTAGTTCTTTCAGCCTTTACGTTCTTAAAGTTCATGATGCTAGTTTTCTTCAGATTCTAGTGTTTCCACGCCTTTCACACAGTTTTTATAGATACGTTCAGCATCAGGGATATAAGAACTGTCTGGAAATCGGGATGCAAAGGTATGAAAAGCAACCGTAGCATCGTTAAATCGAGCAAGTTTCCTTCTATTTGTACTCTGAATGGCATATTGGTAGAAGCTGTCGAGGATTAAAAACTGCAGTTCTTCGCGGTATTGTGAGTCAGGAAAGTCTTTCAAAGCATTCTTCATCGCAATTGTGGCGCTTTTATAATGTCCAATTTTATGATAGATGGCCGCAGATTCAAATGATTTCTTTTCGAGCTTTGCACGAAGTTGGTCGATCATCGTTTGGCTGCTGTCGCGGTGAGCTGAAGCAGGGTACCTGTCCATAAATACTTGCAATTCTTGCACGGCCAAAATCGTTTCTGTTTGGTCTAATGACCAGTTAGGCGACAAGTTGTAGCTACAAATAGCTGCTTGAAACTCGACACCCTCCACCAAGTCACTGTTGGGGAAGGTTTTTGAAAAGGAGTGCAAATAATATCTGGCCAGATAGAAATCATTCACACAATAATGTGCTTGGGCATAGTTGTATTGAATCTTCTGAGCACGCTGTGTTCCTCTTGTAAGTCCGACCAGTTCTTCCAACAATGGCAATGCTTTGAAACACTTTCCAGAATCCAGAGCTGCCTGGGCGTATTCCAACTTTAGTTCTGCGTCCGAACTCTTCAGTACTTTGCTGTATTCCGTACATCCCGATGCAAAAAGGAATACCACCGCCAGAGAAGAAAAAATAAATGAAGTTTTGAACATATTAAAGCGAATCAAGTGCGAAGTTAGTAAGTCCTTATTGTAAACTTAAGTTTGTATGCAGTAATTTTGCAACTTCATCAAAATAAATTAGCTTGGATATATTTGATCGCATTCGCAATGACCGAGGACCTCTTGGACAACACGCTAAAGAAACACATGGTTACTTTACCTTTCCTAAATTAGAAGGTGAAATTTCTAATCACATGACCTTTAGAGGGAAAGAAGTGTTGGTTTGGTCTGTAAATAATTATTTGGGACTTGCCAATCATCCTGAAGTACGCAAGGTTGATGCAGATGCATCTGCGAAATGGGGAATGGGCTATCCTATGGGGGCTCGGATGATGTCAGGCCAAACTTCAGAACATGAAGCGCTTGAAAATGAACTCTCTGAGTTTATGCAGAAGGAGGACTCCTTCCTTTTAAATTTTGGTTACCAAGGCTGCCAGTCTGCCATCGAGGCGCTTGTAAGTCGCCATGACGTTATTGTATATGACAGTGAGTCTCATGCATGTATGGTTGACGGAGTTCGTCTTCATCAGGGGAAAAGATTCGTTTTCACGCACAACGACATGGAGAGTTTTGCAAAACAGCTAGAACGCGCAAAAAAAATCACAGATGTTACTGGTGGTGGAATTTTAGTTGTCACAGAAGGCGTCTTCGGTATGGCTGGAGATCAGGGGAAGCTCGCTGAGATATGCAAATTCAAAAATGAATTTGGTTTCCGCCTTTTTGTGGATGACGCGCATGGATTTGGTACTGTAGGTGAACAAGGACGTGGCGCGGGAGACCATCAGGGCTGCCACGACCAAATTGATGTTTACTTCGGGACTTTCGCAAAGGCGATGGCGACGATTGGCGCTTTCGTTTCGGGAGATGAAGATGTGATTGATTTCCTTCGTTACAATATGCGTTCTCAGACTTTTGCAAAATCGCTTCCAATGCCGATTGTAGTTGGCGCCCGAAAGCGTCTTCAAATGCTACGTGATTCTTCTGAGCATAAGGATAACTTATGGAAGATTGCGACTTCCCTTCAGTCTGGCCTTAAATCTTCAGGATTCAACATTGGCAAAACGAATTCATGTGTGACGCCAGTTTTCCTCCAAGGCGGGCTCGGAGAGGCGACGAACCTGACGGTAGATCTCCGTGAAAATCATGGTATTTTTTGTTCTATCGTGGTTTATCCTGTCGTTCCTAAAGACACGATTATGCTTCGGTTAATCCCAACAGCGGTTCACACTCAAGATGATGTGGACTTTACAATCAAGATTTTTTCTAACATCAAGGCCAAACTTGAAGCTGGGGAATATAGGAGTGAAAAAATCGCTTCTTGGTAATAAATCATTAGATGTGAGGGTCTTTATTGAGCTAGCCTACGACGGTACACAATATCACGGTTGGCAACGTCAACCTGTTTCGAGATCTGTTCAACAGGTTATAGAAGAGGCCTTAGAGCGTTTGTGTGGGTGCCCTACGGCTGTCATAGGTTGTGGTAGGACTGATGCTGAGGTTCACGCCTCATACTATGTTGCGCATTGCGACATTCCATCGCTTCCTGCTTCTCGATTTGAGTCACTTGCGCAGTTGGCCTTCAAACTGAATGGTATGCTTGATACAGATGTGGCGATTCTGTCGGTCTCGGAAGTCTTGCCGAAGTCCCACGCGCGATTTGATGCATGTGACAGGTCATACACCTATCAACTTCACACAGAAAAGGACCCCTTCCTTTCCGGTAGATCTGCCCGGGTTTTCGGATCGCTTGATATTTCTGCAATGCGATCTGCTGCGAAACATTTGATTTTTCAAGGGGACTTTGCGGCGTTTTGCAAAACCGGTAGCGGTGTGAAAACGACAATATGCGATGTTCGGAAATTAGACATCATTTATTTTGATTCTTACCGTGTCCGCATCGAAATTTCCGCAGACAGATATTTGCGTAACATGGTTCGGGCTATCGTTGGAACGCTATTAGATGTGGGGCGAGGTAAGATGACTGAGGAGGAATTTAAAGATGTGATTTCGTCATGTGACCGTACACGTGCAGGTAAGTCAGCTCCTGGCTGCGGTCTTTATCTTTCGAAGGTTTTGTATCCTGCAGATGTATTTATTACAAAGATTCACGCTTAGAATCTAATTATGCTATTTCTACACTGCCTTGGACGGTACTAATTGGAAATACATACTACCTTCGCGTTCGGAATGTTTAAAAATAAAAACAAGACTTTAGCGACGATTCTAACCCAAGTAAATCCCTATAAAAAGAGGTTTGTCTTCACGGGGATATTGATCGTTGTTCTCTCTTCAATTGTTTGGGTTAGACCTGCGTTGATTAAACACGCAGTAGATGTTGAGATTGCGAATGGTGACTATGAAGGGATGCTCAAAATCTTTGCCGCAATCATTGGTGTGCTTTTGTTTGAGGCTTATTTAAAGTATCATGTGACATACTTGGCAAATTGGGTTGCCCAAAGTGTTTCTCTAGATCTGCGCTCGAAGTTGTTTAAACACATCGTTTCTTTTCGCTTAAAATTCTTTGATAGAACGCCTGTAGGTAAACTAGTAACGCGACTCGTCAGTGACATAGATGGGATTGCAAATGTGTTTTCAAATGGTCTGCTGAATGCAATCGGGGATTTACTGACGTTGGTTGTAGTCCTTACAGCAATGTTGATCATTGACCCCAAACTCACGCTGATCATTATTCTTCCCATTCCGGTGTTGCTTTTTGCCACAAGAGTTTTTCAAAAGCACATTAAGAAATCCTTTTCTGATGTGCGAAATCAAGTGGCTAAGATGAACGAATTTGTTCAGGAGCATGTGACGGGAATGCATATCGTTCAAGCTTTCAGTAGAGAAAAAGTTGAAGCAGATAAATTTGAAAAGATTAATACGTCTCATCAAGATGCGAATGTGAGCTCCATCAAGGCGTTTAGTATTTTCTTTCCAGTTGTGGAGATGTTGAGTGCGACCAGTGTCGCCTTGTTGCTTTGGTTAGGTGTAGGAGGAGTCGTAAGGGGTGAGGTCACCCTAGGCATGTTACTTCAGTTTATCCTGTATGTCTTTATGTTGTACCGTCCAATTCGACAGCTGGCGGATCGTTTTAATGTGCTGCAGATGGGTGTTGTGAATGCCGATAGAGTGTTTAAACTTTTTGACATCGACGAACGCATTTCAGATGACGGGTCGAGAGATGATTTGGTCTTTGATGGAAAAATAGAGTTTAAAGAGGTGTGGTTTGCTTACAGTGAGGAAAATTGGGTTCTGAAGGATATGTCTTTTACAATAGAACCAGGTGAAACAGTGGCTTTTGTCGGTGCAACGGGGGCAGGCAAGAGTTCTGTGATTAACTTGTTGTCTCGGTTTTATGACTACCAAAAAGGTCAAATTTTGATTGACGGTGTCGACATAAGAGACATTTCGCTGTCACATTTAAGGGAGAATGTCGGGGTTGTACAGCAGGAAGTATTTCTGATGTCCGACACACTCAGAGCAAATGTGACCCTTCACGATGATGACGTTACAGATAAGATGATCTGGGAAGCTGCGGAGAAAGTAGGGGCGGATACGTTTATCAAGAAATATGACGATGCGCTAGATCTTCATGTAAGAGAACGGGGAGCGATGTTGTCTGTGGGGCAGCGTCAATTAATCGCATTCATGAGAGCGTATGTTGCTTCACCAAGTATCCTCATTTTAGATGAGGCAACGTCCTCAATAGATTCTGAATCAGAACAGATGATTCAGCGCGCAACAACCTCCATTACACAAGATCGTACATCTTTAATTGTGGCGCACAGATTGAGTACAATCCGGGATGCAAATCGGATTTTTGTGATTGATGCCGGATCATTAATAGAATCTGGTACGCATGATGAGTTGCTCGCTCTCAAGGGGGCTTACCACGCTTCTTTCTTTCTGTAACCAGTCGCGCGAACATCCGCGACACAAACACCGTCTTGATTTGTTATTGTGGCATCGACATTTGCAATCCTGTGATTCAAAGTCGTCACTGTTGCTTCGGCTGTGATATGGTCCCCTGGATGCACGGCTGCCAAATGGCGAATTGAAGTTGTTAGGCTCACGGCATGACGGCCATGGGCATTTGCGGCAAAGGCAATCGCGCTGTCGGCAAGTGCAAATGTGATTGCCCCATGGATGATTCCAAACCCATTTGCCATTTCTTCTCTCGCAATCATAGACAAACGACAGAATCCAGGTCGGCTTTCAAGAACATCAGCCTTGAGCCAGTCTGTCATTTTATCTCCGAGTAACATTTTAGTAACTACAGGGTGGGTGTCGTTTTTTGAGTCACTCATGTTAAAAGCACTTAAAATGTTCAAAGGGTTCGAGGCAGGCATTGCAAGTGAATGATGCTTTGCAGGGTGTAGACCCGAATGGTGAGATGAGTTTCGTTTCCTTACTCTTACAAATAGGGCAAGGTATGGTGTGTCCATCTCCTGTCAGGAACGCCTTGTCATGGCTAGATCCTTCAGGCGGAGCAATTCCATTTGCAGTCATTTTCTCGCGCGCTTCAAGTGAGATCCAGTCTGTGGTCCATGCGGGTGACAAAACAACTTCAACTTCGGCGTCAGGATCGATTTCTCTTGCCGCTTTAAGGACATCTTTAGAAATAACTTCCGTCGCAGGACATCCTGAATAGGTGGGAGTAATCACGCAAACAATGTGGCCGTTTTTGAAATTCACGTCTCGCAGAATCCCCATGTCAACGACACTCAGGAACGTGAGTTCAGGGTCCATTACATCTTGTAATTGACGGCTTACTGCTTTAACGAGTGAGGAAGGAGAGCGGTCAGTCATTTGCGTCAAGAAAGTCTGTTTACCAGCTCGCGCCAGGATGTGTGCGTGGGAGTATCTGCATTTCGGCAAGCATTGTGCCGAGTGCTTCCGTGTGAATCCCCATTCTGCCACCTGTTTTCATTGCGCCATCTTGTGGTCGCACGAGTTTTGCTTCAGCAAGTACGCTGTCAATCTCTATATCCCATTGTGTTTTCATAGCACTGAGGTCGGGCAGGAGTCCTGCAATGGATCCCGCAATGTCCACGTCATCAGCCGTAAACATCTCACCAGTATACGCCCACAAATCGTTGATTGATTTCTGAATGCGTGAGTGACTTTCTGAGGTTCCATCACCAAGTCGAATGATCCATTTGCTGCTGTGGGCCGCATGATATCGGATTTCTTTCACTGCTTTTGCAGCAATGGCAGCTGCATCCAAATCGAATGTTTGCTGTGCGAGATGTTCAGCGCGTAACAGTGCATACTGGTCGAATAAAAATTGTCGTGCGATTGTATCTCCGAAATGACCATTTGATTGCTCTACGAGAAGTAAATTCTTGAATTCGCTTTCAGAACGAAGAAAAGCGAGTTCGTCATCAGTTTTGGGCGCGTCCGGGTCGAGGGATCCAGCCAGGGAGAGGTAGG
>MDSY01132351.1_pt1 | contig 25237 bp, 3 predicted proteins | sample 811131 | NCBI WGS metagenome assembly MDSY01 (sample SAMN05326643, study PRJNA326480) | marine metagenome | isolation source: seawater | place: Atlantic Ocean: South West | collected 2010
CCAGCACCAATACCGTTGACTTCATCGATGATTACTTTACCAAAGGTGTATCCAGATCCACCAGATGTAACAGTAGCAGAGGCAATACGACCACCATCTACAACAAGTGAAACTCTACCACCAACTCCGTCTCCTTTAATAGGCACGTTTTCATAGGTACCGTTGTTATAACCAGCACCAGATGATCCAATAACAATGGTATCAATCTCTCCACCGATAGCATCAGCAACAACAGCAGTGTCAAACAACACAGGCATGTACTCGTTGGAGAAGAATTTTAAGACCTGACCAACAGGGATCGTAAACATATACTTCCAACGGTAACCATCAGCAGTTGTGATAATTGAAGTGGAGGTGCCAGTAGGCTCAACAGTACTAGGTTTACCGTTAGGATCACTAGGACTGGTGCCGTTGTAAATGCATTTATAAACTTGGTAAGACGAGTTAACAACGTAGAAATCAGCGTCGTAAAGTTTAGTCGCACCCGATGATGCAGTTTTAGTCGAGGAGTAATCATGACGATACATATCATAAACATATCCCAAGCCACCAGTGGTTTGCTCAGGGGGAATCCAGTCAGTACGACGGATAACCTGAATGGTGTCATTTGCTAACACCCTCTTCAGGGAGATCATATCCGAATAGTCATCGGAAAATTCTTGGAATGAATCTACTGGGTCTGGAGGTGCGTTTTCGTTATCCCATGGTTGGGGTCTACCGATAAACACATAAAGGCGATCCCGACTAGTACCCGCTTCCAGGTCAGACTGAGTAGGATTTGGCCCTTCAAGTGCCTTCCTGAACCTTTCGGCAGTAAATATTCTAAATTGGTCGGTAAGTAATGCCATTACTATACAATTGCCTTCTTTTTATTTATGTGGGTTATTCACCCTCGTTTCGGGAGAATGTATTATATTCAACAGCTTTGATGTTGGCTAATGCTCCAGAGACATTACCTCTAAGCACTTCACCTACATTAAACTTATAAGTGTCACCGCTATTAACTAGACTCTTAACATCAATAGTGTATTGATTTGTCTTTGGTCCAGATACTCTACTAACAGACGTACACTTAACACCAGTTGTAACACCTTCTAACTCTTCTGCACCATTGCCTGCTTCGACATAGTGAAGATTTTGTGTAGTATATTCTATTATAATAGATGCAGTCGATGTATGAGTATCACCGTCGCCAAGTTGACCAGCAGACTGCACAGTTGCAACTAATGCATTCTGACTACCGTCATATATCTGATCACCAATCTGTAATAGAGTGGTGTTTTGTCCACCAAGTGTTTCCTCTATACCATATTTAGACGATGCGATACCACCATCTAGATTAATCTGGTTTTCAAAGTCTGTACCTGTGTTAACAAGGTCAATAATACCATCACCAAATCTTTGTATACCTTCACTATCAGTATACTCTTCATCATCATCCTCAAATGCTCTATTAAGAATAAGACCTAGTGGTACAGTGAAAGTAACAATGTCACTTCCTTCTACTTCAACTAAGACGTGAGGCTCAATACCTGTACCTGATGATCCAGAAGTACCACCAACAAATGCTATATTCTTTGCCTTCTCATTTGATCTACCACCATCAATAAACGCTAGTTCATCAACCTCGAAGGTTAAATAGAGTGCTCTCTGGACAGGATCCCAGTCATATACTATAGCAACTCGGTTGTTAGATGACTCTTCAACCCTTCTTACTTTATCAGTAACACTGAAACTATAAGCAGTTAATCCAGTATCAGGGTTGTCCTGTAGATTATCAAGTATGACCTTCTGATCGAAACGGAAATTAATACCTCTATCACATCCAGTGAATGCGTCATATAAGGCACCATCTATACCTGCTTCAGTCTTACCTGTATATCTAACTAACTCTCTACCCAGTAGAATTTTACCTGAACCTGGGAAAGGTGCAGTAGTTTCAACTGGTATTTCTGTTTGACTTGAAGTTAAATCAGTTGTAATACCTGTAAGGTTGTATGTAACTGCATTTAACGACTGTCTAACTCTTGCTTCTCTAATAAGGTTAGTATCCCTAGTAAAGATAATCTCAGGAGGCGTACTATATCCACCGCCACCTGCCAAGAGGTTAATGCTTGTAATCTGTCCGAGGTTAATATACGCTTCGGCCGTTGCACCTGATCCACCGCCTTTTATTATCTGTATAAGAGGAGGATCCTCGAAGAATTCACCTTGATTTGTTAAGGTAATAGATGTAACCTGACCGAATGGATTAACAGCAGCAACACCAGTTGCACCCTGTCCACCACCACCTGAAATAATAAGGTTAACGTCTTCCTCAGTATAGTTTCTACCCTGCTCTTCAATAGAAAGACCAGTTATCAATCCCGTGATTGGTACCAATTCAGCACCAGATCCACCACCACCTTCAATGCGAGCAGTAGCATCAAAATAACCATCACCAGGTGTGGTCATCTGAATGAAATCAATACTACCGTCTTCTTTAAGGAAGACTATACCATCTGCATGATTATCAGATGCATCATCTTCAACTACTAATGTTAATGGGTTATATCCTTCACCAGGATCTAACACTTCCACAGCAGTAATCTCTCCAGCACTACCTTCTATTACAGGTCTTAGTACAGCATCACGAATAGGCGTACCACAATTCGTAATACGAAGTCTTGGAGGGTCATTAGGGTCATATCCACTCCCAGGATTAGTCACATAGACATCTCTCACCCCTGATATACTATTAAATACAGGGAAGATTTGTGCACCAGAGCCAGGGACTGTTCTTGTCATATTATACGATTGTTATATTACCAACCATTGAAGGATGGAGTGTGCATTGATAAACATATGTTGTGCCAGCAGCAACGTTTTGAGGCACAGTATAATATTGGACTCCTGTAGTAGATCCAGTAACACCTACATTTAAAGCAGCACCACCTGCTGACTGTCTTAATTCAAATGGGTGTGCTACACCAGAAGTGTTGTTAAATCTGTATGTGAATCCTCTATAAACATAGATTGTTGGATTATTTGCTGATGAATCCATACCACCACCTGAGAATTGATACTCATTCATGGTAGGTGCAGTAATATTGAAACCAACTGTAGGACTCTCTACAGGATCCCATGAAGTACCATTGAATATAATATTATCATTATTGGATGCACTTCCAGAAAGATAAAGATCTGCGTTTAGGGTTATCGTATCTGCTGTTGCAGCAGTTGTAACTCCATTACCACCCGCTACGGTTAATGTAGTAGTTGCACTTCCAGCAGCAGTTGTACCAGAGTCACCAGCGATTGTCTGGAATATATTCTGTGATACGTTTGGAGCATCATTAGTGATTGTAAGGTTGTCTCCTGATATAGCAGTGCTTATACCAGTGCCACCAAGTAAATTAATAGTAGCAGTAGCAGCATTTGCTGTTTTATTTCCTGAATCACTTCCAATAACACCATAGGCATTTTGGTTTAGGTCACCAAGGGTGCCTGTCATGTTTATGGTGAGGGTGTCTCCGACGATTGCAGTCGAGATTTCAGTGCCTCCCGCAACTGTAAGAACATCAGTAGGAGCACTAGCAGTAGTACTGCCAGTGTCAGCAGTGATTCCTTCAAAAAGGTTTTGAGTCGTTCCACCGCCTCCACCAGATCCTGCCTCATCGTTTTTAGGCTCCCAAGCAAGATTAGAAGCGGACCATTTAAGTACTTGACCATCACTCGGACCTCCACCGACTGTCATATCTACGTCATCAAGCATCCCTACACTACATGTCGTGTCTATTATCTTAGTCCACGCTGTATTAGTTGCATAGTATGCAGCAGCCTCATCGATAACAACACCAAACATTCCTTTATGATCAGTAAATGCTGGTAAATCACCAGATGTTGCAAAGTCATTAGACCATTTTAGTTTACCATCAGCACCATCAATATAGGTAAGTGCCGATCCAGTGTTTGCTGCCCAGAATTTGATATCACCACTACCGTTAGGTTGTACAACTATGTCACCGTTGTTAGATGATATGATTTTCTGACCAGATACATCTACATCAGCTGTAAATGCAGCGAAATGACTCTCAGCAAACTGAGCACCATTCCATATTAGAGTTTGTCCATTCGTAGGAGCACCTACGTTGACTTGAAGATTGGTATCGTTACCTAGATTGGTGTAAATTTCATCAATGACTTGATTCAATTTGATAGCACCATCTCTCAGACTGTCGCCTGTGCCGTCATTGGCGGTAGTACCAATACTGAGTGTTTGTTTAGCCATTTGAATACTTGATTACAGGATTATTTAGGTACCATCATAAGATTGTAAGGTAGAATCCATAGTAGATGCTGTACTATCGAATCTATTATCAGTGCTTCCACCATCACCAGCACCAGTTACTGTCAATATTGCTGCTTGTGAATCTAATGGTGAGTTAGAAGCAGGTACTGGTGCACCATTTGGACCAGTTATACGACATCTAAAGCGATACCCTGTCATATAGGGTAATGCAGTTAGAGAATAGGTGTCTGTAGTAGCACCAGTGATCACAGCGAATGCGAAACCACCGTCTGTAGATCTATACCACTGATATGATACAGGTCCGTCCTCTGGTATTACCAACTTCTGTATGTTGAAGGTAGCAGTTTGACCAGAATTGATAGTAACATTCTGTGGTTGTAATGTAAATTGTAAAGTTGGAGGTATTGGAGGGTCTCCACCGTCTCCACCATCACCACCACTGGATACAGGTGAAACAGTATATCCAGTATCAATAGTTTCTCTAGTAGTATTGCCAATAATATAAGGGAATTTTGTTATATTATTGTCATCTGGGTCTACTGTTAGGAAATATGCGTACGTTCCAGTGGGATATTCAGGTGTAAAGCAATATCTACCGTTATGAATATCTAAATCTCCACTACCTTCCACATATTCATAGTCTTCCATGAGTGCACCAGCAGGAGGATTGTCAGAATCCGTGCCATAATCAGGTCTACCAGGTGCTTCTTGGTCTCTTACACCATATTGAGTCCTCATTGTACGAGTACCACTCAAATTATCGAATGGACTACTATATCCAAAAGGACCATAGATGGGAAATCCGTCAAAACATATGCCAATTATCTTAGAATGACCGTCAGGATGACGAATATTATTACCATTAAACTGTGTATTACCGTAATAATCGTTATAACTTGCCATTGTTGAATTAGTTTTCCAACAATCTAAGAAATGTGGGTCATGATAATGGTATTCGCCTGACTGTGTAGGATGTCCACCACAATCATCTTCTCCAGAATCAACAAAAGGGGCATCTCCAGCAGCAACCCAACTGAATCCAGCAGGTGGATTTAATCCAGTACCAGCAGACGGGTTAAAAATAGCAACTCCATTACCAGCAACTCCTATGTTCCCCAGTGGCGTGGCACCTCTACCATTTCTACTATCCCAATACTCATATGTACCATTAACAGGAGTAATCTCCTGAGTATCCATGATTAAATCTATTCTATCATCTGCTGCTAACCAGAACTCACCAGAGATAGAAGTAAACTCAGTACCTTTATAAAGATATCTTAAGTGCAACCCATCACTAAACTTAAACATTACATGGTCACCAGCAACAATATTACCACCAGTAAAGATAGTAAGATCAGTTACTGATAATGCTATTGAACGAATGAATCCGTCATGTGTATACACATTGGAATCGAATGTCCTAGAGGTACCGAACGTACCGCCTCTATACAAGAAATCGTGATCAAAATCTTGCTCAGTAGGTACATTAGGGTTATTATCGTTAGGAAATGTACCATGTGCCACTGGCGTTGGTAATCCATTGGATGCCACCGTAAGTATTTTAGTACCTTGGTTATAGGTTGCTGTTGCGCTCATTGAGTTATTTAGATGTCATCAAAGATTTGTGTTGGTAAGAAGTTGCTTAGGATTGTAGCACCAGTCTGGACGCTCAATATCGCAGATAGTGAGTAAACTGGAGTTGCTCCAGATGCAGTGATCGCAACACGATATTCGTCACTGTCATCAGCTTGTGTTGTATTTGGAGTGTTGTATGTTGACTGGTTAGCACCAATGATGTTGCTCCATGTTTGTGTACCATACTCCTTCTTCTGCCACTGATAATTCATTGTCTGATCGTTAGTTACGGTAGAGACAACTGTGAATGCAGCAGAGTAACCTTGGTTAACAGTTACGTTAACTGGGTCTGTAGTGATAGCGATTGTGCCAGCTTCAATATCTCCAGCACCACCTGTGTATTCAGATCCTTCGCCAGCGAGTACGTCAAATCCACCGTTAATTGGAGATCCTTCTGGAGTTGTGAAACTATCAGGTACTTCATTGTCTATAGTAACGTTTGGTAATGCATATCCAATACCAGCAGTCTTAACATCAATTCTAGTAACACCCATCAATGCCTTGATGCGAGCATCAAATCCAGAGGAGGAGATAACATCAACGTTAGGACGTGAAACGTAACCATCACCAGAATTGGTTAGGTTAGCATTTGTAATCTGTCCAGAAGTGATAGCAGCAATAGCAGCAGCGTTTCTACCCTTAACAGATCCAGTGTACTCGAATGTGATTAGTGAGTTTGAAGACTCAATTAGAGCAACCTCACGAGCAAATTCTTCACCGTCTATTTCAAGTTTGTCACCAGCTTCGATTGGTGGTACAACTGTTGCTGCGATAACGTCTGCGTCAGATCCAATGTATGAGAAACCAACGAAAGTTGATCCCGCACGTGGAACTTCAGCGAAGATTAATCGTGAACCAACAATCTCATATGCGAGTCCAGGTTCCTGTATAACACCGTTAAGTGATACGATAATATTATTCTCAGGACGGATAACGTTAGATGAAACACCTTCAGTTAGAGTCAAGGAGTAGAATAATCCAGATCTCTTAAGGTTGAAGGAAGATCTCAATGAGTCAAACTCATAACTGATATCATCTAATTGACGTAACTTACCAACATAGTAACCAACGAATTGTGATCCAATTACAGGTGCCTCAGCAAACTGAATCTTATCAGAGAATGCAACGTAAGAGTTATTACCACCAGGAGGCTGCATGATACCATTAACAAATGTTAATATGTGTCCAGCAGGGTCTGGGAAGTATGCTTCACCATTAGAGATAGTTAAATCAAACTGTGTCTGACTACCATCAAATCCTCTGAAGTATCTGTCAACTCTACCCTCAAGTGTGCGAGCAGAAGAAACAGCACCACCCCATCCGAAGTCAGATATAACTGACATATTATCAACGAATAAACCAGATGCGTCTTCTACCCAGATCTCAGCAGTAATACCAACTTGCTCGATTGATACGACTTTAGCGTATGATGAGTAAGTTGTTGTAGTTACGTTAGTAACATTAGCATATATGCTTGGGAAGTTAGATCCAAGATCAATCTTACCAATGTTATTTGTGCCAGCAGTTACAGCATCAATTGTCTCACCTGTGCCTACTGGAATTACGTTACCAACCCAGAGTTTGTGTATGCCATAATTAGGATCTGTATTCTCAAGTTCTAAACCATTAATGTAATTAGTTACAGTTGCTTTGAATCCTGGATTCTTCTCAGCAGTACCTTGTAGGAGTGATACTTCATCACCAACACGGAATGTATCATTAGTACCGATATCAACGATTGCAACTCCAAGATCTAATTCATAGACCGCAGTACCATGTATGTACTGGTTAAGTTGAATCTGTGTACCACTTATACCCTTAACTGAAAGGATGTATGAAGTAACACTACCGTAGATAACATCGCCAGGTACCCACTGAGCATCGATTGTTTCAACATCAATTGTGATACGACCACCAGTATTACCTGTTAGTGATCCAGACTTATTAACATATTCATCAATATATCCTTCAGTATTAGATTCTTTAGAGAAGAACCAATCGCCTGCTGCAAATGCACCCATAGAAACATTAAGTAAGAATCTATCAGTTGGAATACCAGCAGTACCTGTAGCACCAGTTGTCTGACCTTCTAATACATCATTTTGATTAATAGTACCAGCGATAGTTTGTAGTTTAACTAATGATGTACCATCAGTAGACCTCTCAGTCTGCATTACGAAACCAGTATTTGATCCAGCACCTTGTACTTGAACTGTCTCACCATTTGCAAAGATCTCATACTCACCACCCTGTGTTGTTGACATTCCAGTGATAGGATAATGTGTATACAACTTACGGATACTTGCTTCGTTATTTTGTATTCTTCCTATCTCAGACTCAGCACCTGAAACACTACCGTAGATAACGTCAGCAGGATTGAATCCACCTTGGATTGGTGTATCTGAAGGATCAATTGCATATACTGGAGCATTACGTGTAATACCACTTCTCTGTACAACTGCCATGATTTGTGATCCATCGTTAGAGGTATCTACCTGTAAGATTCTAAATCTTCCATCATGGATGTAAGAAGCACCAATTTCAAACCACTCAGCAGTAGCAGTCAAGCAATAGAAGTAAGGTTGATTTGTCAATCCAGCTAATGATGTATCAGATGCAGGAATGTAACTTAGTACGTCACCACGTCTGAAGTTGTTAGCACGGTTAATTCTAATTCTATACTCAGCACGATCAAATCCAACTTCAACTTCAGGAGTTAGTGTAACCAATGCAGGGTCAGTATTGTAATCCCAACCTACCTCATACTTGGTAACTCTGTTAATAGCATCAGTAGATGCAACGAATGTAACTCTTGCTTCTGTTGGGAAGGATGATCTTTCTAGAGCAAACTCAATTGGGTTAAGTGAAGAGTCAATTATAAACTCAACTGCTTCCTGATTCCACTCAAGTCTTCCAGGTGGTTGCCATACATCATAGTTATCCCAAACAGTATCAGTACCAACAAGATACATGATACTCTTAATGTATTCTCTACATCTTGTTAGAGCGAATAGAATCTGAGATCTAACAACATCTTGGAATGCAATAAAGTTACCTTCACCATCAAACCAATCTTGTGTCATCGCAAATGCACCAGCATTACCACCTGTAATCAAGTCATAACGGACTGCCTTGAGGACATCATTGCAGAAGTCAATAGTTAAGTTAGTAGATGGGTAACTTGCTTGTGTATCAGAGAATGCTCTTCCAGAAATTGCTTGCTGATTGAAGAGAATCATGTTAGCTATAATCTTATTATTATATGTGCCAGCACCAAGAGTGGTTGACATACTATCGAATAATGTATCGATAGCAGACTGGACATTGTAACATGTACCTGACTGATAGTTACTATTAGTATATGCAGATGGGAATGTCTTAGTTATGTTATTAACAAGATAGTTCTGGTTGTTGTTTGCTGCTTGAGATATAGTTTGAATGTATATGTCAGCAATTGTACTAATTGCAGAAGCAGTTTCATTACATGTACCAACCCAGTTACCATTAGAATCTTGACCACCACCAGATGTGTCGTATGTGATTGTTAAATCTCTAGCAACTACATCAGGAGTATACTTGACAGGCCATACAGTTGGTAGGGTGTAAGATCTACTAGCAATCTGATTAGGATTAGTAAATGCATCTGTTGCGAAAGTAACAAGAGTAGTAAGTTCGTTTTCTACGTTAGAAGACTCAGTGCCACTATATGCAGGATCAACTAGACGAGATCTATAGTAATCTAGATCAGATCTTGTAGGCCATGCCCATGACTTAACATGTTGGACTGGTAATTTCTGTCCATCAGCATAGTCTGTAACACGTGGATATGTGTGGTTAGTCTGGTTGCTATCCTGTGAGCATGTAAAGGTTAGTGAATTACTATCAATGATAACAGCATCATCGGTACCAAGACTATGACCTGCGACAGTTAGAGTTAACTGACCACTTGTAGGCTCATAGTATGCGTCTGTAGGTGTTAACTGAGTACCATCATTAGCAACAGTAATACAATTAGAAGCAGCAGATACAAATGTATGTCTGTAATTACCACCCTGAACCAGAGCACCAGCATTAGCACTTACAAATGTGTGCTGATATGTATTTCCAGCTGGTGACTTACCAACGTTAATTGTAATAGTACCGTCTTGTTTCTTAAGACCTTCCTTCTTAGCAGATACAAATGAATGAGTACCAAGGAATGAGGAAGGAATCATATTGAATCCTAATACACCAACATCAAATTTGGTTGTAGATACATTATGTACTGGTAACCATTGATTGCTTGCATGGTCAGTAGGTCTTGGATATGTATGAGGAGTTTCATCCTTATCAAGATCACATGTAAATGATAATGAGAAGTCATCAAACATTACATAATCATTTGCCTTAACAACTCCATTAGTATCAGCAGATACGAATGTATGTCTGTAACTACCACCACCTATAACAGCACCAGCTAGAGCACTTACAAATGTGTGGTCATACATGTCAGCAGTTGTTTGTGCAACTTCAACATCAACAGTAATCTTACCAGATTGTCTGTGAAGACCATTATGCTTCGCATCAGCAAATGTATGTGTATAGTTACCACCAACAGTAACACCGTTTGTGAGAGCAGAATTGAATGAATGAGTATACTCACCACCGATAGTAACAATAGATCTTTGGACGTTAGATGCGTTAGAAGAAACGAATGTATGTACTGTTGTATTTGTAGAAGGTATATCTGTTAATACTTGGACATCAAAGAGGTCACAATTAACATTAGAAATCTTCAACCATCTTCCACTTGAAGGATCAGTTGATCTAGGATATGAATGGTTAGTAACATTGTTATCCTTCTTACATGTGAATGTTAATGAATTATCTGCAATCTTAACGTACTCACCATTAATGAATCCGTTACCAACCATGATACCATTTGCAGTAGAAGACTGGAATACATGAGTAGTAGTGTCAGTGATAGCACCTTGACCACCATTAACGTTAACCGTAATTGTTCCACCTGCTTGGTCTACAGCAGTTATATCTAACTCATTATTGTATGCATAGTCAGCACCATCTGTTGTAAGAGCACCAGCAGCACGAGGATATGTCTTAGTAGTTACGTTTCCGTCTCCACCATAATCACATGTAAATGTTAGAGAGTTAGGTAACAATCTAATAGTATCATCAGTGGTTAAAGTGTGAGCACCGATTGTTAATTCTAAAGTACCAGATGTTGGGTTGTATGCTGCACCTGAAGCAGTCTTTTTCTCTCTAGGTACAGAGAGTGTCATAAATCCACTAGCAGGATTGTATGATGCAGTCTCTGTGGAGTATGTGTTATTAGCGTTTTGGAATGCGTGAGTTGTGGTGTTAGAAGATGTACCAACATCAACTGTGATACCATCAGCAGTAACAGCAGTAATCTCAACTCTATTATTGTATGCAGGGTCATTACCTGAAGCACCACCCCATCCTGTAGGACGTGGATACCAGTGATCAGAATTTTGTGAGTCTTGATCACAACGGAAGACCATTGATTTGTTTGCAATCTTAACGTAATTACCAACCTTAAGTTGATGGGTACCGATGGTCATTGTTAGAAGACCAGTACCAGGTACGTAAGATGCACCACTTACTCCATAACCAGTAGCATGAGATTCTCCAACATCAAGTTTGATTGTTGTATTCTCTCTCATCAAACCATTATCTTCAGCACTTACAAATGCGTGAGTATAGGATCCACCACCCTTAACAACACCTCTAATAATTGCACCTGTTTCAGCAGATGAGAAGTTATGAGTTGTTGTGTTAGATGATGTACCAACATTAACTGAGAAGGAATTAGCATCAATATAGGTAACAGTTAACCATGCGTTATTAGATGCAGGATCCTGTTTTCTAGGATATGCATGATCGCTATTGAAACTATCTTGCTGACATCTGAATACAATAGACTCATCCTTAATCTGAATCTTATCTCCATTAGCAAATGGGTGACCAGCAATTGTTAGTACTAAGACTCCAGTACCAGGTGTAAATGTTGCACCTGTAGGTGTGAATGCATTAACAGATCTTACAAATGTATGCTGAGAAGTATTAGAAGAAATACCAACGTTAACTACAACACTATCAGCAGTAACTGATTGAATTGGAATAGAAGTATCATAATATGGATCGTCAGCACTAGCACCACCTTGACCGTTTGCACGAGGATAGAAGTGCTCAGTTGCATTATCATCTAAGAGACACTTGAATACTAATGACTGATTCTCAATCCATAATGCTTCATGTGCAACCTTAAGTCCATTAGGAGCAGCAGTGTTAAATGTATGAGCATAACCACCACCAGAAATTACAGCACCAGCAGAAGTACCACCAGCCCAGATGTGTGCTGTTTCGTCAGTGATTGCTCCCTGATTTCCGTTAACATTAACTGTAATTGTTGTACCAGTCTTAGCAGTAATTGGTATGGCAGTATCATATACATAATCCTTACCATTTCCAGTAGAAGCACCAGATGATCTTGGATATGTCTTCTGAGTTGTGTTACCATCGCCATTAAAATCACAAGTGAATGTTAATGAATTAGGTTTAATCTTAATACTATCACCAATATCTAATGAATGAGATCCAATGGTAAGTTCCATGTTACCTGATGTTGGATTGTAATTAGCATTAGTTACGTTATGTGTAGACTGAGGTGAAGTACCTACATTAACCTCAAATGTATCATGAGTGATATTACTAATAGGCATCCACTGATTAAACTGAGGATCGGTAGTCCTAGGATAAGTCTTAACAGATGTATTTCCATCCATTCCACAAGTGAATGATATTGAATCTTGACCAATCTTAACTCTGTCACCGATAGTAAATCCATGAGAAGGTATTGTGACTGTCAACTTACCTGATATAGGATCATAACCAGCATCAGTAATAGTATGAGTGGATCCACCTTTATAACCATGTGGTCCAATCTTCAGTGTCATATCACCTGTAGTAGGCTCATATGTTGCATCAGAAACAAGATAATTTGCACGAGATGTCTTACCAACTTGAATATTCAAATTGTTACCAGAAACACCAGAAACTTCTAACCACTTATCATATGATGGGTCGATTCCCTTACGAGGATAAGAGTGATTAGTTGCATTGCCATCCATATCACAAGTCATTACAAGTGAGTTTGGCTTCAACTTAATTCTATTACCATTACTGAATGGGTTATTCAATACAGTTAGTGTTAATACACCAGTCTCAGCATTATATGCTGCACCAGATGCTGTGTACTCTGCATGTCCTACATCTTTAATTTCTATAGAATGATCGTATGCTCTATCTCTCTTATGAGTTACACCACCACCGACAGCAGAAACAAATGTATGAGAGAATGATCCACCCTTTCTAATTGTACCTCTTAAGATTGAGTTAACCTTAGCAGTTACAAATGTATGTGTGTCTGTATTTGTAGAAGGTACCTTATCAAGTACTTGAACTCTGAATGTGTCTTGTGTTACATTAGAAATAGTTAACCACTTATTGCTTGCAGGATCACCATGTCTAGGATAAGCATGCTCACTTGCATGGTCATCTTTAGCACATGTGAAGATTAATGCATTATCTTCTATCAATACTTGCTCACCATCTAACATTCCATGATCAGGAATTGTGATGGTCATAACACCAGATGCACCACTATAAGTTACATTGGTTGGTGTCTTACCTACAGCAGGTTTGAAGATATGAGCATGATTAGAAGATCCACTAGGTGAAGAGTTAACGTTAACTGTTATAGTACTATCATCAACAGCAGTAACATTAATAGCGTTACGGAATGCAGGGTCATTAGCAGTTGCTCCACCTACACCATTTGCTCTTGGATATGTGTGATCAGATGAATGACTATCTAAGTTACAAGTAAACATCATTGAGTACTCATTAATATAGATGCTATCGTTAACTTCTATACCATGATCAGGTCCAACAGTGATTACCATATTACCATTAGACTGATTATATTCTACATTCTGAGGATCGAAACTTCTAAACTCAGACTTACCAACAAAGATGTCAAGAGTATTATCAGTTACATTTTCTACAGGCTTCCACTTACCACTGATAGGATCAGAAGATCTTGGATATGTCTTAGCTGATGTATTACCATCCATTGTGCAATTCAATGACAATGCATTGTCTGCAATCTTAATAAGAGATCCATTATCTAATCCATGATTAGTAATAGTAAGAGTTAGATAACCTGTATTACCATTAAAGTCTGCACCTGTAGGAGTGAATGAATCAATAGTTGTCCTTGGATAAGCATGTTGAGATCCATTTTGATCCATGTCACAAGTAAATGTAACTGCACCATCAGCAAGTTTAACGTGCTGACCTTGCTTCAAGGAATGACTACCAATATTCAACTCAAGCATACCTGTGTAAGGATCATAAGAAGCATCAGTAGGTGTGAATTGTGCAGCAGAAGTTGTACCAACATTAACTTCAAATGCATCTTGAGTTACATTGGATATCTGTACCCACTTACCACTGATAGGATCTGTACCTCTTGGGTATGCATGGTCAGATGAATTGTCATCCATTGTGCAATTCATATGTAAAGCATAATCATCTAACTTGATGAAGTCACCGTTAGAGAATCCATGCTTAACAACTGTCATTGCTAATACACCTGAAGATGGAGTATAAGTTGCAGCAGTTGGAGTATGTCTTGTTACACCATCATCAATAATTCTTAGTGAATTGTTGTATGCTGGATCAGTAATTCTAGGATATGAGTGCTCAGTAGAGTTACCATCCTTAGAGCATGTGAATGTTAAACCATCAGCAGCAATCTTAATACTATCATTACCCTTCATCATTGTTGCAACAGTAATACTCTTAGGTACTGCTGATACGAATGAGTGAGTAGAAGTATTAGAAGAAGGTATATTGAATAATACTTGTACGTCAAATGTGTCTTCAGTGACGTTACTTACCTTCATCCATTCATCACTATATGGATCATTCTTTCTAGGATAAGAGTGATTAGTTTGGTTACTATCCTGTGTGCAGGTCATAGTAACAAATCCATCTTGTACCTTAATTCTTCCACCATTTTGTAGACCATGCTTCGCAGAAGTTATGGTCATAACACCTGTTGTTGGATTGTATGCAACATTGGTTGGTGTTAGTTGTGCAGGAGCAACAAACTTATGACTGTAGTTACCACCAGTTACAACTTGTGCTCTAGTAACACCATTAGGAGTAGCAGACTCAAACTGGTGTAATGTTGTGTTTGTAGATGGAATATTCTCAAGTACTTGGACATCAAATGTATCATCTGTGCAATTAGAAATTGTTATCCACTTACCACTTACAGGGTCACTACTTCTTGGATAAGAATGAGGACTACCTAGACTATCTTGTAAGCATCTGAATGTTAAAGAGTTATTGTTAATCTTGATGCTCTCTCCATCATGGAATCCATGATTAGGAATAGTAAGAGTCATCATACCTGTTGCAGGTAGATAGTTAGCATTGGTTACAGTATAAGTCTCAGTACCAGGAATGAAGGTATGAGCATACTGACCACCAGCAACTAATGCACCACTTACTGCACTCTGGAATGAATGAGTTGTTGGGTTAGTAATTTGTCCATTACCAACATCAAGTGTAACAGTACCAGTTTGTCTGTGTAATGAATTAGTATCAACAGAAACGAATTGATGATCGTATACATCATTAATAGCAGACTTACCAACTTGGACAGAGAATCCAGTAGTACTTACATTACGGATTGGTAACCACTGTCTGTATGTTGGGTCAGATCTTCTTGGATAAGTATGATCTGATTGATTGTTATCTTTACTGCAAGTAAATGTAATTGCATTCTCATCAAATCTTACAAAATCACGTGCATGATAAATTGCACCAGTTTCAATGACTGTACAATTGTGAGTTGTAGTATTAGAGATAGGTGAGTCACCATAAAGATTACCAACCTGTAGATCGAATGTATTACTACCGATATTAAATGCTTTTAACCACTTACCAGAAACAGGATCAGAAGGTCTTGGATATCTGTGATCAGATGCTTGACTATCTTTATCACATCTAAATGTAAAGACGCTATCTCTGATCATCAGCATGTCACCATTCTTCACAGTGTGACCATTCTTAGTTAACCTTAATATACCTGTAGTAGGATAGAAGGTGCACATTGTAGGTGTAATCTCATTAGGTCCTAAGAAAGTATTAGCAACCGTAATCTGCATACTACCCTCAGTTGGGTTGTATGAAATAGTAGAAGGTGTATGATCTGTTTCACCAATTTCCCATACAGGAATGTTAGTATCGTAGAAGTGATCCTTCTTATGAGTTATGCAATTGTTAGTAGCAGATAAGAAAGCATGAGCTGTAACATGAGTAGAAGGTATTACGTCAAGTACTTCAACTACGAAAGTATTAGCAGTTGTATCTTGTATCTGACACCACTTACCAGCAACAGGGTCTGTTGCTCTTGGATATAGGTGAGCAGAAACTACAATACCAGTTACACATTCTATATTCTCATCACCAGGTCTAAAGGTATGAGTACTTGTATCTGTAATAGCACCTTGTCCACCATTAAAGTTAACAAATACACTGTCAGCAGATACTGAATTTATTGGTAGATATGCATCATATGCATAGTCCTTACCATTTGAAGTTGCAGCACCTGTTGCACGAGGATATTTCTTCTCAGTTACATTACTATCACCATTAAAGTCACATGTGAATACTAGAGACTCAGGTGTAATCATAATCATATCATTAGTTGTTAAACCATGATATTGACCAATAGTTATTTCTGCTACACCTGTTGTTGGGTTGTAATCTATAGCAGTAGGTGTATGTCTTGTGATATCTTTCTTACAACTGAATGATAGAGACTCATCAGCAATCTTCACATATGAGTATGGTAAGAATCCATGATTATCAACATGGAATGTAAGCTGACCAGTATTAGGATCATATCCAACATGAGATGGAGTATGTGTAGTAACAGCAGATCTAGGATATGTGTGGTTACCTGAATATCCATCAGCAGCACAACTGAATGTTAATCCATTATCCTTAATTCTTACACTATCACCAGCATGTCTAACACAGTTAGTTACAGATGTTGAATAGGTGTGATCGTAGATTCCACCAGTTACAATAGCTGCTCTATGGACACAATTTGGAGAAGCACCAATAAAGGTGTGTAGAGTTGTATTACTCTGAGGGATATCTGTTAGTACTTGGACATCAAAACTTTGTGAGGTTACGTTACTAACTTCAAACCAATTTCCTGAGAATGGATCAGAAGGTCTTGGATAAGTATGTTTTGTTGTATGTACATCCAATGCACAAGTGAATGTTAATGAATTGTTATCAATCTTGATCTTATCTCCATTTTCAAATCCATGACCATCAATGGTTAGATTAAGAATACCTGTTACTGGGTTGTATACAGCACTTGTTGGAGTGTATCCTACATGTGGTATAAAGGTATGATCTGTAGTATCAGAAGATTGACCAACATCAAGAGTAATTGTGCCATCCTTCTTAGTGATTCCACCAGTGCTACCCTGCACGAATGTATGAGTAGTAGTGTTGGTTGAAGGAGCATAACTTAATACTTGGACATCGAATGTGTAAAGACCTACATTGGATACTGCTATCCATCTATTTGCATATGGATCACCTGATCTAGGATATGCATGGTTAGATCCATTATTATCTTCTAAGCATTGGAATGTTACAGCATTTTCTTTAAACTTAACTTCATCACCATTACTCAATCCATGAGCAGAATCACAAGCAACAGTCATAATACCTGTTGTAGGATTATATGAAGTACCTGTAGTTGCAGTTAAAGGTGATCCATCATGAATGATTGGACATGGCTTGTTATAGAATGGGTCAGCACCACCGTTACCAGAGAAGTTAGATCCTGAAGATCTAGGATATGGATGTAATGATTGGTGAGCATCTAAGAAACAAGTAAATGTTAGAGACTCTTTTGCAAATCTTATAGATTGACCATTACGAAGATTATGATCTCCAATGGTAATCTGCATGTGTCCTGTTATAGGATTAAAATCAGCATCAGTAACTAGGAATGGAATTTCAGGAGTACGTCCAACGAATATATCAAACTCATCTTTAGATACGTTTCTAATATCCATCCACTTATCACTCATTGGATCAGTTGATCTAGGATATGCGTGGACTGAAGCATTAGCATCCATTGAGCAAGTGAAACTTACTCCACCATCAGCAACTTTAACATAATCACCAGCAGAGAATCCGTGGTTAGTAATCTTCAATCTCATTAATCCAGTCTGACCATTATATGATGCAGTGGATATACTATGATCTGAAGATTGACGAAGTGTTGTCTTTCTATCTGTTGTTAATACTAACTTACCATCAGCAGGAGTAAATGTAGCACCATTTACATCATATTGTTGCTCTGGTGTCTTACCTACGTTAACAACAATAGCATCATTAGTTACCCCAACAATAGGTGTTGGCTCATTGTGGATTGGGTCAACGTGACGAGGATATTGATGCACTGAAGCATGGTCATCCATTGCACAAGTAAATGATAATGACTGAGATGCAATCTTAATATTAGTACCCGTAGTTAAACCATGACCATTACCGACAGTCAATGTTAATTGACCAGTAGTAGAGTTAAATGATGCAGCAGTTGGATTCCAACCTACAGTTGGTGACTCTCCAACATTAACAGTAAATGTACCACCATCAATATCAGACTCTACAACATCTAACCACTTACCACTGCAAGGATCAGTTGATCTAGGATATACATGCTCACTGTAATAGTTGTCCATGGAGCATGTGAATGTCATGGAGTTATCAAAGATTTGTATCTGCTCACCCTTAGTAATCTTATGACCAGGAACTGTTAGAGTAAGAAGACCCTTAGTAGCAACATATTCTGCATGAGATGCAACGTGCATATCTGCACCAACAAATCTATGCTGACCGATATCTAATTCTAATTCACCATCAATCTGATTATAATTTGCATCAGATACGTTGTACTCAATCTTAGGTGTTTGTCCAACGTTAACAGTGAAACTATTTGTAGTTACTTGCTCCACTAACATCCAAGCATCACCAGCAGGATCCTTTGCTCTAGGATATCCGTGCTTAGTAGAATGATTATCTTGAGCACAAGTGAATATTATAGATCCATTCTTAATTTGTATTTGATCACCAGTTTGGAATCCATGTGCATTAGACTGACATACTAACAATCCAGTTTCAGGATCATATGTAGCATCAGATATAGTATGCATTGTAGAATCAGTCATACCATGGAAAGGTAGAGTAATTGACATACTACCATTCTCAGGATTATATTCTGCATCCTCTACAGTATGTGCAGTAGCACCAACTGCAATAACTTCTACAGCAGCATTACCAGCTGGGTCACCAGATCTAGGATAAGAATGAGTTGAAGCATTATTATCTTGATCACATGTGAAGTTTATAGAGTTAGTTGCAAGTGATAAGAAAGTACCAACCGTCTGGTTATGTGATCCTATAGTCATCACCATATCACCACTGCTACTATCATAAGAAGCATGATTGATATCGTACTCAATCTTAGGAGCAGGACCGACGTTAATTGTGAAGGTGTTAACAGTAGCAGACTCACCATTAACTAGGTTTCCACCACCAATAGCATATCCAGCAAAGTTAGAAGAAGCGAATATTCCACCACCACCTGTTAGACCAGTATAGTTTGCACCAGGAGTTGATGCTTCACCAACAGGTGTGCCGTCAATCCAAAGTTTTACTCTACCACTACCAGTACCTAAATTACCACCAATACGGATCTCCCATACTAACTCATGGTCACCATCATCAAAGTATGCAGATAGACCACTGATTTGTAGATCAAGCATTGCAAGACCATTATCATTATGGTTTGCACCACCAGTGTAAGCATTAGATCCATCACCAGCTCTTAATCTGAAATATGTACCACTATCTCTAATACCAAACCATACACCAGATGATGAATCACCTGCTTCAAATAAACATCCGTCAATTGGGTTAGAAGGTAATTTTGTAACACAACGGAATACTGCATCTTCATCAGTTACAATTCCAGTGCCACTATCAGTTGTAGAAATCTTATCTTCACCAGCAATGAATGATCTGGTTACAAGGTTATTAGGTTGTGCAACAATAATACCTGTATCAGCAACAGAATTGAATAGTGAATTATTAGGTCTTGGGACAGCATCATAGAATCTCTGATCAACATTATGACCAGCATTGTTAGTAATAACCTGACCCTTCATGGCACGAATGGCAAATTCCTTTGCCTTATTCATAATCCAGATAGTCTCAGCAGACTGAGCAGTAACGTGATCTAAAGCACCATTATAAGTGGTATAGAATTCAGCAGAATACTGCATCCAGTTGTTACCACCATACTTAAGGTTAAATGCTAATGATCTTAGAATATCAGTAACGTCATGGACACAGTTAGCTGGACCTCCAGGAATTAGGAGATTCGGGAATTGTACAAGTCCCGCAGCAACCGCTTGCTCTGCAATATAGCGTATATTTCCATCAATAGCATCCCCACATTTCTGATACATCACTTCACGTGGGTTTTGCTCATATGATTGTACTGGTGTTGTTTGTAAATCAGTACCATCAATGTAGTCTCTACCAAATGCATTACGCATGGTAAGAGTCATGATATCTCTTAATATCTTAACTACAGTTATAGATGCTTCCCACTCACCCTCAATATGCTTAAGAGAGTTATCTTCTGTCTCAACATATAATGCAGCAGCATCATATGTCTTCTCGTTACAATCAAAGCGAAGGTCATGAACCGCTGCCTCGATCATATCAAGTACATCATCTTCACAATTAACTGCTCCACCAGGAATCTGTAGATTCTCATACTTGGAGAGATCATTCATAATTGCTACGCATTCTTTAGCAATTATTCTTCTATTATTCCAGATAACATCAGCAGCGTCAAGGTATCTGTCATTAGAGTTTCTACCAGTTGGACCCTGAGGATATGCTTCAGTATCAATTACTATATTCTCATCTCTATATGCTGCTCTTGCAGTGTATAGAGGACTGTAATACTCTTCTTGGATATATGAAGGTGCAATAGCTCCCAACTCAGAAGCAGATTCACCTGAAGATAATAATAGGTTATTAATTGCTTTGAAGCAAAGAAGCTTAGTATGCTCGAATGCATCAAGCATTGGATTAAGCTCAGACTCAACATGAATTACATTCTGTTGATTATCAAGATACTTGTCAATTACAGCTTCAGTCTGATATGTACCACCTGTAGCAAGGTCAGCAATTACAGCAGGAAGAATGAAGTCTTTAACATCCCTTTCACAATATGGTTGTCCATATCCAGGCATCTCAAGGAAGTCAAATGTGATACCATCGATATCCTTCTCATACTTATTCTGAATGAATCCAGCAACTTCTTCTGCGATATAATCTCTATTCTTCCAAAGTTGATAACCACCTTCTCTGAATCTCTGATCCATAGGAGCAACAACCTTAAGTAGATTTTCTCCTAAAGTGTTAACCTCATCAGTTGTGTTAGATGAAGCAGGTGTTGAGAAGTTATTAGGTATTCTCAATCTAGTACTATACTCACCAGTAAGATCACTAGATGTGGTTGTAATAACATCAATACAGATCTTAAATACTTCATTCCATGTATAGAGAGATTGTAGAATCTCAGCAGCGATGTGATCTAACTTACCACTAGCAGTTAGATAAGTCCTTGCAGTATAGATTGTATGGAAGTCTCCACCTTCTTGAAGGTCTTTAATAAGTGCTCCAAGGATGTAATCCTTAGTATCTCTTACACAAAGGTTAGTACCACCATATACGTTATTACCAGGATCGTCACCACGAATAGTGAAGTCTGGGAATGCAACCTTCATTCTACCGACTGCCTCTTCAGCAATCCATGCAGCGTTAAGGTCAATTATTTCAGCACATCTCTTCTGCTCTGCTCTACCAGTGTCAACGTCTTCTACGATGATATCTCTATCTGAATAATCAATAGACTTAGCAGTTGCAGATGAAGAATTCTGTCCACAGAATGTAGCATAACAATCAGTAGTGGAGCATACAAATGGTGCTTCACCATCTAGACCAAATACGATACTATCTAAATCGTAATTAATTGTATTAGGTGAAGTGAAGTTTGCTTGACGATCACCTACTCCTTTCTTGATTACAAAGTTATCAATATGACCAGCCCAACTATTTGCTAAGTTAAAGTCTGCTCCAACATATGCACCACCATATAGGTAATCATTTGTATCAACGTAGTTAGATCCAACTTGTGATCCATTTACGAATGCCTGTGTAACACCACTTGATCTACAGACTGAAATATGATACCAAGTACCTGTAGTCGCAAATACATCTGTACTAAGGATAGTATTGGTCGTGCCGTTATATACCTTTAATTTCTGCCCATCCATCAAGATATTCAAACCTTGAGCAGCAGTTAGTCTTCTAAAGTCTACAAGTACTTGTGTGCCGACATTAGCAGCAGGACGGATCCAACCTTCAATTGTGAAGTCTCCAGTGCCAAATTCAAAGTCTTTACTCTCTGTAGCAACTATATGACCGTTAGTTGGAATATAAATCGATTTATTTCCTTCTAATTCTGCTTTCTTGATTATTACACTTTGAGAGCAATTTGTGTTTGTGAGGGTGGAATTAGTGAGATATTCTCCATTTTGGAATGTACCAGTAATTGGACCCGCAAATAACCACTTAAGACCAGAATTAACTCCAATTGCGCTGAATACAGCACCAGAGGTAATACCTTTGATTTGATCGTTAGTTATGAATAATCCAGATGACTTATCCTTATATGCAAGTTTTATAGTCCTTACAGTCTCATTAGCAACAAATGTACCATCAGAAACAAGTGCAAGGCTATTAACGTTGGTTAGGTTGCCAGCAGTCATTGCAGTTGTTGCAATGCCAGCTAAAGTGTCAACATAAGATTTAACGTTAGCACAGTTGTTAATATCCTGATTATTACCAGATGCATAGTTTGCATCGAAAGTATTAGCAGGAGCAACACCACCAGAGTAAGTAGTAGGATCATTAAGGTTATAACCAGCAGTATTGAGTTCCTTCCAATACATCAAGTTATTGATCGCCTGATACATTAATGTCCTTGCAGAGTTGAATGCAAAGACTGCTTCTGCCTCTTCACCAACAATACCGTTAGTTAGAGGTACACCAGCAGCATCGAAGAATTTCTTAGTAAATTCAACGGTATTGTAGTTACCACCAGATCCAATATCCTCAGCAATAGAATCAATGAAATATCCAAGGTCACGACGACACTTCTCTTGATGAGGTGAATATGTGCCTTCTGTTTCATCAGGAAGTTCAGTTAGAGAAGAAATATTCAATGCTTCGTCTATAAACTCCCAAAGTGTTGAAAGTGCAGATTGTACGTCTGAGCAGTTCTCAGAATCAGTATTAGAGGTATTAGAGCCAGCAGTGCCATATGCATCATTAGGTGATGGGTCAGCAGTGATTGTTAGGTCTTGATAGGCAACCCAAGAGTCTCCAGAGTTAGCAGCATTGATTGTGCCAGAATAACCGTTAGCAAGAGCAACTAAGCAACGATCTTTTGCTTTCTCGTATGCAAAACGTGTTTCGGCCGCTTGGGCATTGACGTAGGTTAAATTACCGTTAGTATCGAAGAATTGTTGGATAAACTTACGAGAATAACGATTACCACCTGCATACATGTCAATAGTGATTGCATCGATGAATAATCCGATATCTCTCTTACATTTGTCATCTGAAGGAATAGAAGATCCAGGATACTGAGTCTTCATGTCATCAAACGCCATTCCAGCGATTAATGCTCTATTCTTCTGAATTAACCTATATGCGTCTTTATAACGACTCCATGGGTTAGTAATAACGTCAGATGGGAAATAGTAGTCTTCAAACTCAACAGCAATACTTGCTTCAGCAAAATCGATAATTTCTTGCTTATTATTCGCAATATTACGTTTTCCATCTAAGAATCTGTTTGCAGCGATTCCATGGAAAGCAGAAACTGGATTTCCGTAAATAACTTTCTTATTTCGGATAATTTCGTTTTCTGCAAGAGTACCACCACTAAGTTGCGAATATGTAATCTCAGTTGTCCTTACTTCTTCAAAATCAAGGAAATCAGCGTTAATTCTGTTTGCAGAATCGTAAAGCTTAGTAGGAGTAATAGATGATTGTGAAATGTCGTCTAGAATGACATTTGGGTTAGTTAGAGAAACTAAACGCTCAAATAGTAATCCGAAGAATGTAGATCCTTTGTTAATGATCAATTCATCAACAGGGTCACCAGTAACAGGATCTGTGTAAGGTGCAATGTATGTAATCTGACCTGCGATCTTAGATGATGCAGAATAGATGTACTCGTTAAGTCTAAGATCAAATATACCAGTTTCAAATCTAGGAGTACCTGAAGTCTTACTTACAACCAATCTATCATTAACATTACCTTGGACATCAACGTTAGTCTCTTCAATATAGGCAGTATCACCATCGAGGTTAGTAACTGCTTCTCCAAATTCAAATATAGTATCTGAGTTAATTAGAGTAACAGATTCTACTAATGCAGCGAAGATCTCTCCTCTTACAATTTGCTCATTAAGATCAAACGTACCTGTACCACCAACTACATTAATAACATCTAGATGGTTAGTACCTGAATCAATAACTGTAGCAATAGTATCTGTAGTCTCACCCTGTATTTGCATACCTAGGGTTGGGAAGATACCATAGTTTGCATTACCACCAGAAGTGTAAAGTGCAATTCTGTAGATAGGTGTAGGTGTAACTCCTAAGATTCTATAGTTAACTTTAGAAGGTGGTTTAGGTGGCTCAGCAAATACTAAGTTACCACCAACAATTGAAAATGCTTCACCAGGAGACTGGATAACACCGTTAAGAGTTATCATCAACTGGTCTTGCTTAACGATTACTTGTTGACCTTCAACAGTAATTGGGAATTGCTTATCAATACCATTAAATGACCCAGAGATATCATCTAGTTTCTTAACGATAGAAGTTAAGATTTCCTCAGAAGAAGTTAGACGCTTCTTACGGAAGAGAACCTCAGTATTGTTGTAGTCAGTATAGATTGGTTGTGCAGCACCGAATGATGTAATCTGGTTTACATTACTATAGTTTTGTATATTAACTTTCTTCGTA
>MDSY01113318.1_pt1 | contig 25223 bp, 23 predicted proteins | sample 811131 | NCBI WGS metagenome assembly MDSY01 (sample SAMN05326643, study PRJNA326480) | marine metagenome | isolation source: seawater | place: Atlantic Ocean: South West | collected 2010
CGAATTGTTTATCTATATCATTGTAATCCCCATCAAAAGCTAACTTATAATGAAATGTACAATCATCACTTAAAACAAAATGTCCGTTTCCACAACCTGGTGGAACCAAAACTTGTTTTCTATTTTCTGCTGATAGTACAAACCAATCCCAATCTTTGTAAGTTGGTGAATCTTCTCTATTGTCTGCAACTATCAAATAAAATTTACCATAAACACAATTGATAAGTTTCCATGTTTCAAAATCTCCATGTAACCCTCGTATTGTATTTTTTCTTGAGTGAGAAAATTTATCAAATCTCCAATTTAGTTTTGGATATTCTTCACTATCCCAAGTGGTATAAATATCTCCTCTAAAATCTTCCCAAGCATCAGGTGTAAAAGTTTTTAAATCTTTAATCATAATACCTCTCTCCAATGGTTTAATAAATCATCACATATATTATCAAGTCCTCTTGTTGGTTTCCAACCGGTTTTTTGTCTGAACTTGTCACTACTCGGTATCTGTAAAGTTATATCAGTAGGCCTAATTCTACTTTCGTCAACCTTTGGTTTTAAGTTTAAAGATGACTTAGATATCAACCTTTCAAGTGCATCACCGATAGTACAGGTTTCATCACCACCGATATTGTATACTTCCCCATAATCACATTTGTTTACTGCCAACCAATATGCATGTACAGCATCATTAATATGATTATATGTTCTGACTGAATTAAGATTTCCATGACGAATAAATCCATCTCCATTTCCTTTTTCGTTTTGAACAATTTGGTGGGCAAATGAAGATAAGGCAAATCTTTTACCCCTTCTTTTACCCTCATGTGAAAACATTCTCGTTATTATAACTTTCATATCATATGCTTTATGATAATACTGAGACATCAAATCATGACCTACTTTTGAAATTGAATATGGATTGGCAGGTCTTATAGGATTATTCTCTGTGATTGGAACCTCGTTTTCTTTTGGAATCCCATATACTTCAGAAGATGAACAACTCAATATGACAGGATTACAAATGGCTTTTTCCCTTGCTATTCTCAACTCTTCCATTAAATTAGTAGTACCGATGACATTGGTTGTCAAGGTCATGACTGGTGTTAAAAAACTTGACTCAGGAAAACTTTGAGCTGCCAAATGATAGACAATATCTGGTTTAGCTATATTAATAATACGAGATAAACTTCCTCTATCGGTCAAATCGCACTCTTCAAACACAACTCTATCATCACCAAATAGGTGTTTGATATTATCTTCTTTACTTCTCCATCTTCGAGTAGCAAATATCTTTACATTGGGTACATTTTCTAAGAGATAGTCTGCCATATGACTACCAACAAAACCTGTTATACCTGTTATTAAAACTCGCATAAAAAAATCCTCGTTAAAGAGGACACTATTTAAAGTGCCTCCGTGTTTATAGTCTGTTATGTGGTCGGTTAGGTCTTTGGTTTTTTAAGTTCCTGTTTACCACTGGACTTATATATAAATATATAAAAATTAAATAATTGATTCTAAATTGTCGTATAGTAATTGTGCAAACTCTTCGTTTTTCTTTTTTGAGGGATGCTTATTAGGGGTTAAATCACCATCGGCAAAATCAACAAATGAAGGAGTGAAGAAATCAATTTTATCTATCCAATTTCTAAAATAACCATTATGGAGTCCATGTTTATCATTGGTATCATCTCCAATTAAAAATAAAAAAGATAGATTATTTACTTTGAAAAAATTATATAGAGATAAAATATATAATTGAGTATACGAATTTTGGTCTTGTTTTTTGGGGATAGTATTGTGGTGCTCACTACCGAAATGAGTCTGATGCCAATATTCTTTAATATTATGACTTCTTTGAAAAGATGTGAATACTTCGATACGACCAGAAAATGACCATTGAATAATAAAAAATGTATCACTCATCTTATCTTCATTCTTACAACACCATTCCATAGTCGTTCTACATATTCTTCTATTAGAAGAACCACCTTCTGCAAGGTTTATGTGGTTCAAATTTAATAATTTACTTAGATACGCGCCATAACTCCATTTATATTTTTCTGATTCACTATCTAATTTCAATCCTAATTCACCACAAATACCATTACCTTCAGAAAAACTACAACCATTTATAAATAAATTTTCAATCATAAAAACTTATCCTTCATAACCGATATGACTATTGTATACTTATCCGACATACCTGTGTTAGCAGACCAATGATAATCATCATCTTTAAAAGTAAAGACATCTCCCGCTTTCCATTTTGTAATACTCCTATCTTCACAACCAAAAACTTGACCAATTTTCCAATCTGTTAAGAAAATTAAAATTCTATCAAACTCACCATCACCAAAATACTTTTTAGCATAATAATGATTATCCTTGTGTAATGGGGCCATTTGACCTGGTTTTTGAACATTTATATTTGCAGTAAATGTGTCTTTTTTCAATCCAAGTCCACTTAAATAATCTTGTATTTCTATCGGTAAATCTTCATTCCATACTTTATTTTGTATCGATGCGTGTCTGTCTTTACCCTTGATAAATTGGTTTTCGTAATGACTCTCATCATCCAATTCAAGAGAATTTATCTTCAAATTAATTTTAGAGATATCAAATTTTGGTTCTGAATTTTTAATAAACTTTAACATAGTGATAATAAATAGTTTTTAAAATTTCTTTCATCAGAATTGTATACCCCATCAATCATTTTTTCGTGATTATATTCAAGTTTATCAAGATTAGAAATAAACAATTGATGTAGTTTATCAATATCCATATGACATAATCTTTTCACCTCTTCAACTACGGCAAGTAATCTTTTATCATTATTATTAATTGAGTCATAATTTTCATCAATCATAAAATCAAAAGTTTCAAAACCTTGAATATCTTTTAAATTATTCATCATGTCATTAGTTCCAAACATTAAAAAAGGTAAATTTTGAACCAATGGTCTATAAGTGGTCTGACTAAAGAACATTGAGTCAGCTTCAAATACATCTTCGGTAACAATTTGAAAATACACTTTTCTATATTGTTTAGCAAATGTATATCCACATGGATTTAAATTTGAATTTTCACCGACATCAATTTTCTCAACATCTACATCTCCTTCTATTTTCATCGGTCTTAACTTCTCAAGTTTTTTTGACCACTTGATTACATCATTTTTTAATTTTTTATCAGAGATAAAATCAAATTTAGTAGGCCATGGCTGATATGTTCCTGCAGAACCAGCATTTTCCGAACCCATACTAATAAGTCCATACTTTAATAAATCTTCTTTTAACAATAATGAGAGTAAGGCCACTCTATCAGGTCTGAGAGATTTATTGTACGAAATATATCGATAAGGTCTTATGTCATCATTGATGTCCTTTCTGTAATTGATAGTCGGTGGGTTATCACTTTTTTTCCACCATCCCTTATGTATGTAATAAAAACTTTCTTTTGAAGTATCGAGTTTATGTTCCATGATGATTAAATTTAAATCATGTTCAAAATCATTGAATTGTTTTTTAAGATTATAATTACCTTGTGCAAAAGTAAATTGTTTTTGTGGTAGATTTGCATTATCTATATTTTGGAGTAAATTTTCAATATCACCATATTTGAGGTTTCCTTCTGATGGACTACTTATCAAAACATGACATATATTTTTTTTGATAAGTTTTTTTATATCATCATTAAGATGTTCAATGAAATTATTTTCGTATAGAATATTTCTTATGCCACCCAAAGGCTCAATAGGATACACACACCTATCTTTTACAAGGTCTATTGTTGTATGATTCACACCCAAAGATTCTTTTAAATTGTAAAATACACCAAAATAAGTTTTATTTAAAAGTCCATTTGGTTTACCTATTTCGTCATAAAGAACATCAATCACAAATCTCTCCCAAAAATTTAAAATAATCTTGAAAAATATCGAACTCAAATATTTTTCTTTGATTAAATCTGACTACTTCTATTGAATCTTTATACATTGAATCAAGCTCTAATTTTTTTAAAGAACATATTCTTTGAACTTCATTCATGACTTTTACTAATCGTTTATCAGTATCTATAATTTTGTCATAAGATTCATCAAAAAACATATCAAAAGATTTTAGACCTAAAGATTTCAAATACTCAATTATAAGTGGTGTAGAAATACAAATTGTGGGCTGGGTAATCCAACCAATCATTACCTTTTCTGAAAAATTTCCGAAGTTTCCATTGTCACTTTGTACTTGTGTCTCCACACCGATGCAAAAATATGAATCTTCAATCATGTTTATATCTCTAATCATCCACGGCCTGATTCTTGGATTGAATTTCGCATAATCTTTATTTTGAGTTTTCATTTCTTGTTTCCAAAAATCTTTTGGATTATCCAATCCAAACTCTTTCACAAAAATTGGTAAATTATCTAACATAGAAATTGATAAATCATAATTTTCAATATCAAAATTACCATTCCTTAAAAGCCTATCCCATTCTTCAATCATTCTATCTTTGGGATGTTCTACAAAATTCATTCCTTGTCCGAGAGTAAAACTCAAATATCCATCGTTGTCTAAATTCTTTTCTTTTAATTTATACACAACAAAATGTCTATGTTCATTGTAATGTGCATTTAGACAGATGTACTTTTTAGTTTTATTATTTTGAATTAAAAAATCAGTATACTCTTCGTTATACGGAAACTTGTTTGGATATTTATCTAACCACATTAATCCACAATCAAATTTAATATCAGCTATAGAACTAAATGTGTATTGAAATGTCTTACATTTTAAATTTTGAGATAAATAATTTGAGGTAAAAATGTTTATTTTTTCTTTTTGTATTCCAATACTTGTACAATATTTGACAACCTTTTCCCAAAAATGATTGTATTCCCATTCATTATCAGTGCTCAATATCAGTTTGACATGAGAAGAATTTACATGATTTACAATATCTTGTGGTATGACTTTTTTTATCGAATTTAAATTATCATTGTAAACATAATCATTACATCCCTCATCATTACGAACAAACCATATATTTTCTTTTGAATTAGAGAATTCAATCTTTCTGTTTTCATTTCTCCAATCACTTTCTTTCGAAAAGTTCCACAAACTATTGAATAACTCTAATCCTTGACATTGTGGTAGTGAATTAAAAAATAAAAACTTGTCAAAATATTTTAAATCGATTGGTGTTTGTAATAAATCTAATCCCATAATTTATTTTCTTTAATATACTTTTCTAATTTTTCTGACCAAATTTTATTGGCTGTTTCGGTTGGATGTAATGTTTCATCTAAATTATTTTTACCCACATACTCAAACATATTCAAATCTTTATAATCTTTTGGAACCATTTTCCAAAGACTGTCTATTTCAAAATATGTGGATGGGTTGTCAAAACTCTGAAATTGGTTGACTTCATTTTTAAAATTATTTATTAAATTGATTATATTATCACCAATTGGATAGAATCCATTAAAAAATATGTTAGGAATATTCAAGTTATCCAAAAAAACTTTAAGTGTGATTATTTGATTCAAATACTTGATGAAACAACTTAGTTCATTTGTAAGATAAAAATTAATTTCATCAGAAAATTCAAAGTCGAGTCTTTTATTCTTTCCATTTGCAAATGTTGACTTAGACCAATCCCTTGATTGTAAAAATTCACCATCAGAGAATAATTCATATCTTGTTGGACTTGTCCATTGTACTATAAATAAAACTTCATCTATAGATAATTTAGTTTCACCAAGAGACTCTGTCCACAATAATTTTTTATCAATGATTCTACTTACATCACGAACTACTGACCTATATGTTCGGTCATTTGATGAACCTGATATTCCATTATTAGCATCTAACAAGTTGAGTTTATTAGATAAAAAATAACTCCAAGATTTATACTGAGGGCCTCTAAATGTGAAAGAATCACCAATAGAATAAATTACTTTTTTCAAAAAACTTTTACTCCGTATTTATCAGTAAAATCGATTGCATCATCTTGGTCATTTACTATTGGCTGCCCCTTGATATTCAACGATGTATTCAGTACCATTGGACATCCAGTTTTCTCATAGAACCTTTGTATCAATCTATAGTAGCCAGGATTATCTTCCTTACTTACAGTCTGAACTCTTGAAGTATTATCAACATGACATATTGCTGGATATTTCTCAGGAAACTTACAAGGTGCCGTAAACTGCATAAACTGAGACTTTCTGACTGGCATATCGAATATTTCGTGTGCGTGCTCTTCTAACACCGATGGTGCAAAAGGTCGAAACTTCTGTCGTCTTTTTATAGCATTAACTTTATCTTTTATCTCTGTACCTCGTGGGTCAGCCAACAAAGAACGATTACCTAAAGCTCTTGGCCCAAACTCTGCTCTTCCATTTGCTACTCCTACTATATTACCTTTTAACAATTGATTCAATACTTTTGTTGTAGGATATTTCCCATCAATATTGTATCCAGTAAATGGTGAAGTCCAATTTATATGTTTCCCATGAACATATGCTGCTGAACCCAATGATGAACCAGCATCACCAGGATTAGGTAGAATCCATAACTTTGGATATAATTCTTTTGCTATCATACTATTGGCAACACAATTAAGGGCAACTCCACCCATGTAAACACAATTATCAGTTTCAGGTACTAATCTTTTTGCTAACTCGAATACTTTATATATCTCATCTTCACATACTGCCTGAACATTTGCTGCTACATCAAATTTCCATTTTTCACTATCATCATCTTTATAGTATTCAGGATTCCACCAAAGACAGCCCTTATGTAAATTGTGTTTCATGTGTAATGGTAATTTACTTTTCTTAAAGAAGTCTTGTTTGATTCCTCTTTTGATGTCTTTGTTCACTTCACCCCATCCAGCCATTCCCATAAGAATATACTCATCCTCTTGTGGTTTTAAATCTAATCGTTGTGTCATGGCACTATACCACAATCCCAGTGAATTTGGATATTTTAAACTGAATCTTTTTTCAAATTTATTACCATATGCGTACCAAATAGTACAGGTCTCGAATTCACCAATAGCGTCAATCACAACAATACAGGCCTCATCATATGGACTTGTGTAGTAACCAGCGGCAGCATGAGATTGGTGATGTTGAACATATTCAATTTTAGCGTTGCCTATAAAATTTTGTAAATAATTAGACGGCAGATTATCACTATTGAAAACTTCTCCAAACTGACCAGCCCTCAATTGTCTTAATTTTTTTAAATATGGTCTTTCAAAGTAAACAACCTTTTCAGGCGTTCCGTACTGAGTTAAATCCATAAGTAGTTCAGCATTTAAATCAGAATCGTTTTTAACCCCACTATATCTTTCGCTATGACCAGCAAACAATACTTCCCCATCACCTATAAGGGCCATAGCAGCGTCATGGTTTAATGCATTAATTCCTAATATTTTCATAATAACCTCATGTTAAAAATTTATCATAATATTTTCTTAAGTCGTGTCTAATTTTCACATTTTGTCTTTTTTTATATAATTCTTTGTTATATAATAATATATCAAAGTTTTCAATATATATCCTTTTTATCTCTGATAAATCCATTTCAGATAACCTTGTAATTTCATCCTTAATCATTTTCAATCTTTTAATAGGATCCTCAACCTCATCATAGCTCTCATCTATTAAAAAATCAAATGTCTTATAGCCTAATTTTTTCAATACCTTCAAATGGCCAGTAGAGGAAGCCATAATAAATGGAGTTAGATTCACGATAGGTTTGAATGTCTTGTCTGTCATTTGTATAGTATCGTAACTTTCGTTATAAAAGGAACATTCAGTTACTATTTCAACAAACGCATGATGATAGACATTGTTAGTTGATTTATTTAAATCCATATCAGAATCATAACTTCCATCCATTCTGTTTCCATCCCAATCCCAATGGTATTTATCATCTATCAATTTATCTTTCCAAAGTGCACTATAAATTATTTTATCTGAATGATTATCTTCTATATGCTTGCATATTTCAACTCGTGTATCTCTTTTTGCCCTCATCAAACAAAACATATGAAATTTTCTGTCAAGGTTTTTATACCAATCAACATCTTCGATTTCCTTAAATCCCAAGTAATGTGAATCACAACTAACGCCAGTTTCTCCAAAAGGAATTTCGTGAATATTGATAAGTGGGTTTGCCCCTCTCCATTTTTTATATTGGTCTTTAAATAGATGATTATCCATCGTAAGTAAAACATTTCCTAAAGGTATGTTGTTATCATCTAAAAATTCGTGAAGTCTTTTTATTTGTTTTTCATTGAATTGTAAAGTTTCATAATTCCAAGAAAGATGAAGTAAACACTTATTATTTTGTAATTTCTCTATCTCATTGTGTTTTAAATATCTACCAAAAAAATCTACCCCACCATTGAGATGTTCGGAATGTGAATAATTGGCAGGTATTGAGATGATATATTTTTCACTTTTACCTTGATGATAATCATGTGTAATATAATCATTCCAATCATTTTCACAAATTATCTGTTGATAAAAATCAGAATTTTGTGAAACATAATGAATCATTTCGGCAATATTTTTTAAAGGTGTATCTACATAAATTTTATTTTTTATTTTAATACTTTTTTCTATCCACCTTTTTTTACAGAGTAAAAAGTTATTGTAATTGTGTTCTAAAATATCTTCTATCTGTTTCTGTAGTTCTGCTATTTCATCTAAACTAAATTTTGATATTCTTAAAATTTCGTTTTGAATCATTTTCATTCTTAATTTATCATCAGTTTCTAAATCATAATCTTCATTCAAAATCACATCAAATGTTTTGTACCCATCTTCTCTCAATCTTTTTAAAGTACCCTGCCCACCAACAATTATAAATGGTTTTTGAAACAACATAGATTTATAAGTTTTTTCCGTAATCATATTACTACCTTCGTAAAAGAATGTCTCAGTAATTACATTAATAAAACTTTTTGCAATATAATCTGATACATTAAAATCATTCGAAGGATTGTCCTTGGCTGATAATGTCAACTTTCTATCTACGACTAAATCACGGCTTGGATAACTCGTATATGATTTGCCTAATAGGTCGTTATCTATTATAAAATCTACGATATCATCTCTGTGCTGTCTTGGACTTCTATTCAGACAGATAAAGTGTTTTTCTAAATTTGATTTAGGTTTTTGTTTTTCAACCTTATGAAATCTTGAATACGCCTCATAAAAATTAATACTTACAATATTAATTCCATAGTCGAATTCTGATTGATAGTCTTTTTTTAATTGATGGTTTGAAGTATAAAACCAAACATTAGAATATAGTATATTTCTTTCGTCTAAATTATCGTGAATATATTGAAAAACATTTGAATTGTATTCGTGTCCTTCATCACAAGCATCAAAAATTATATTACATTTTTGATTTCTAATTAAGTTGTATGCCTTTGGAGATATCCTATCGAAAACATTATAATTTATCTGTCCTTCAGATTGATTAAAGCAGCCATCACCAGCACCAAATAAACATATTGGATAATAATATACACGATGAGAATCCACATCATCAATTAAGAATTCTGATATGTTAAAATCACAAAATTCCAAAACTTTTTTTAGGTTTTTGAATACGGAAACAGGTGATTCGAGATTCAAATCCTTGTCAACACATCCATCTTCAAAAACTTCAAATGGATTACTCAGACTTAACATTTTTGAATAGGTAAACGCACTAATTCCATTTGGACTGAATTGGTTACCTATTTTTTTATCATATAAAAAGTTAATTTCTTTCATTGTATTTTCTTAATATATTGTCGGTGATTAGTTTGTTAAATGAGGTGTTTGGATGATCGTCTTCAATTTTCAGTAATTGATGTTCTGAAAAATCACCACTGCTTTGTACTTGTGGTAATTGGCCTGAAAAACAATGACCCACAACACCATTGATTTCTTCAAAGCTATTGTATTTTTTTCCTTCATATTCTATATCTACAAAAAAATCTTCATTTTCTACCATAGGAAAATCACTTGTGCCAGACCAAACTAATAATTCACAACCGATATTATTTAACATTTTTTTATTCTTTTCAAATTTTTGTGTGTGTGATAATTTACAAGTGATTCCCACTTTGTATTTTTGAATTTTTTCTCTGATATAAATTCTATATCCAATGTTTCTCTGATGTAATTTGCTTCATCTTCTTTTTGAGTCCAAAAAAATGGGTCGGTTCGTGATAAATATGTGAGTTGAAATACTACCAATTTTAATTTTCTATCTTGTAATATCAAATCATTACAATCAATCCACCCACTGTATTTTTCAAACCATTTATAAAAATTTATAAAATTTGTAAAATTGTCACCACCATTAACAAATCTAAAAGGTGGTAAAATTTCATGTAAATTCAATTTATCACATACTAATTTCGATGTCCTATGTTTGAACAAATACTCATAATCTTCCGAACTTAACATAAAATTGTGATTAGGCCAAGAATTATGTCCTTCATTTCCGAACTTATTAGACATTCTTTTATTCAAAAAATTTAATTCTTGTTTGCCTAATTTTTCAAACCATTTATCATAATATAGATTCTGACCAAATGTAAATGAACATCCTATAAATAACGCACTTCCTTTTTTCAAGACAATACCCATTCTTTTAACTTATCTTCGTAAAATTTTTTATGAACCCAACCAAGTGGATGACCACCATCCCTTGTCCATTCTTGTTTATCAAACTCCATTCTGTATATGTAATCTATTATGGGTTCATCTACAAAATTATCAAAATTGATAAATTTTAAATAATCATTAAAATCCGAATTTATCCAAGCACCTTCTCTTTGATATTCTATAAATTTAACGGGTATGTTATGTATCTCACAATAATTTTGTATCAAAAGTATATTTTCAACTTGGGAGATGATTTGTTCTCCGTATGATGCCATGTATTTTATGTAATTTTTCTCAACATCCGACAAAACTAAATTAGGCACATCAGCTGTGGTGCGTAAAGTATAATATTTATCATGTGCTTCATAGTCTGATGGTAAAGTATAACCCTTAAAATTTGGTATTATTTTTTCTGTAATGTATCCACCAGTTTTATCTATATTATCTTGTATGTGATTGAAGTAAAAATCATATCTGTCTGCTATGGTGATTTGATAGATTACCTTTAAATCTTGTCCTTTCAATTCTGTCAATCTTCGTAGTAAACTTCGTGTGATGTATTTATTGCCTGCACCATCCCTTGATAGTATCTCAACATCTCCATCTATACATTCACCAAGAGCATACGCTTGCTTTTCTGTTAAATATGCTGGCGACCAAACACCATTATGGAAACTCTTAGGTGTTGCCGTAATACTACATCCACTAAGTAAAATTTTCATTATAACACCTGATTATGTTTTCTGCAATTATTTTGTGACCCTTCAAACTTGGGTGTTCATCATCAATACCTTTAATATCATCACGAATTTGAAAGTTGGGCACATATTTTTCTAAATCTGATAAATTTTGGAAATAATTACCATTGTTTTCAAACAAAATTCTATTTTGTTTTGGTACTGATTTTTGTAATTCTTTATGCCAACTCCAAACTAAAAGGGGACAATCTAATTTAGTTCTTAAAAAATCTACAAAAGTTGACATCAGTTTTTTACTAAACCATTGACAATATTCATCATAAAGTTGTAAACTTTTTTTCGGAGTCAAACCAATCATACTACTCATATCAAACATATCTATACCTAAAATCTCACATACTTCTTCTAATTTTTCTGTCATATGATTAAAACTCATTGACTCAAAGTCTCTAAATGGGTCTGTCAAACCTATTAGGAATAATTTAACATTGTAAAGATGTTTTACTTTACAAATATAGTCTGTTTTTTTAACACACCAAAGCATGATATCATCATTACCACATCCAAAATTATTCGTGGAACGAACATCACAATTCAAATATTTTGCAACTAATCCAGTATAGTTGTTTTTCTCCATATATTTTCTATCACCTTGTGATAATAATTCCATATATTGATTGTTATTGACATATGGATTACCATCGATGATATTATTTTTTTCCCAACGATAAAAATTCAATCCTAATCCCATTTCAAAGGAACATCCTGCACTCAAAATTAAATCCACTTACTGACCACCTTTTCGTTAAATTGTGAATGTGAATATTCTGTTGGATGAGCTGGGTCTTTTTCACATCCCCATAAATGTTTTTCTCCCAATACAACCCATTCTGCAAGTCCCCCCTTTTCTACTTGGTCATCTTCGTAGAACCACCAATTATCCCAATCAATCAAGTCCCACATATAAGAAGTTCGTGGATACTTATCCTTCAAGAGTTGAGAATCTTTTGACAATTTTGTCTTAATGTTATCAGGCCATCTAAGTTTATCACTCCACTTTTTATCTTCCATCCAACCCAAAGTAAAAATTTCGTAAGGTGATAAAACATTACCTTGTTCATTATAACCATTTGGAACTTTAAAAGTATAATCATTAAAAATATTTTGCCAACATGACATTGTATATTTGACATCATTGACCTTTAAATAATTTTGAACATTTACAATTGACTCAAGAGTGTTCAAAAAACTCTCCGATTCATCATGAAAATATTTTACTTGAGTTTTCATGATGTCAACTATACTGAGGTTTCCCATACTTTTTAAAAATTCTAAATGAAATCCTAACTTTGTGTGTATAATATAATCGAACTCGTCAATTATATTACCTTCGTTATCTTCGTCCCAATCATCATAGTAAGAATCTAAAAACCAATTGTGTTTTTTAGCTTCTATAGGATTTGTATGTGGTTTTATCAAAGATTGAAAACTTTCTTCATTGTAAAGTTTTGACCAAGCAATATCTTTTCTATCGATACCTGACCACATTATTAAAACATTTATGTCCTTTTTATCAACACCTTCGGATAAAAGTTTGTTGACTCTGTACATGGCACCACGAGATATCAATGTATTTCCTGCACCAACCGAAGCATGTAAGTGCATGTGATATTTGTCGTTTGGTATCCAATACGGCCACGATTTTGCACAATTTGTAAAACTACAGCCTGATATTACTAAATGTTTCATCTTTTATAAGTTTATGAATATGATTTCCCATATCCTTGTGTGCCTTTAGAGTTGGATGATTGGAATCATCTATTCTTTCTTTATCCTCTGCCATAAATTGCCAAAAACCACCATAAGGTGATTTACTTTTAATAAATTTTTTATATTCAAAATTTTGTACATTACTATCAAAGTAAAACCAATTTTCTTGATTGACCTGTTTCCACAGATAATTTATATGTGGGATTTTACTCAAATCAGCAAAAGTTCCTAAGTAATCATGTTGAGTAATATTATCCCAACCACTAAAAAATATGTAATCAATATTATTTTGTTCAAGATAATATTGTAAAAATAAAATATTTGATAAGTATTCAATCATATTAAAATGATAATTTGAATACATTCCATGATATGGTGTAAAAAAATCAGACTTAAGGTCTAATTCAAAACCTTCATTTGCCAAATCTGTATCATATTCCTTTCTACCTTGTAAAAAATTTATAGCAAATTTTACAATTTTTCCAAACTTTGTAACTTCTATTAAATCATTAGAGCCACCTGAACATGCCCAACCAAGTTTTCTTGGTCTTTCATCCTCTTGTAATTTTCGATTTCTTGGAATAGGTTTAAGATTAAATCCTAATATTTCATCAACAAATACATCTTGTCTTGCAGTGCCAGTCCATTGATTGACAAATAAAATATCTGAAGAATCATACTTTTTTTTTAATTGTTCAAGATAAGATATAGAGTTATGTAATATATATTTATTACCTGAACCACCCTCAGAAATATTAAAAGTTTTTAAAAACCCACCAATATTTCCTAATTTGTCGACCCAAGATTCACCTTCATCGAAATCTGTAAAACTACAACCATTTCCTACTAAAACCTTATACTTCATATTATTTATAAATAAAAGGGTCTCTTTTTTTCAACTCTTTTAGTCTTTTTTTATAAGCAAAATGTATTTTTACTTTATAAATTAAAAAACCTATCCAAGAAAAAAACTTTTTCATAAAAACTCCTTATTGAATTTTTTCTAAAAATGATGTAAATAACTTTTGTCTGTTAAAATCAATATAATGTTTTTGATTAAATTTGACCTTGTCTACCATTACATTATAATATATATCATTTAATTTTTCTTTTCCTAAATTACAGACTCGTTCTAACTCTGATAATACTTTGTAAAATCTTTTCTTTGAATCTACTATATCATCGTAACTTTCATCAAACAATTCATCAAAAGTTTCAAATCCAAGTTTCCTCAAATGGGCCAACGCTCCATATCCCCCAAGTAATAAAAATGGATTTAGAAGTAATGCCTTATAAATTTTTTCACTCATACTTGTTACATGAGCATAAGACTCATCCTTATTGTCACCCCAATCCCTAAAATAACTCTCAGTAACCATACTAAAATAAGAATTTTCAAAATGTTCAAGTGGATAGTGCTGAGTGGTCATGTTTGAATGGTCTACATATTTTCTATCAAGAACTATAGGATTATGTTTTGTTAATAAAGACACATAACCTTTATCAAACAATTCTCTTTTCTGTAATTCTTCAACAAATCTGACTCTATAATCTTTAGGGTCACCATTGTAACATACATAAATTTTTTCTCTATCTTTTTTTGTAAATTGTATATCGTGATTCAAACGGCCATTTACAAAAAATACATCCATGTTTTCGAAAATAAATGTATCAATTTGTATTGATTGAATATTAAGATTGAGATTATTAAGTTGTTTCCATTTTTCAAATACTATTTTACAATTTATATCATATCCTATGATAAAAATTTTAGATTCATCCACATTTAAAGGTTTTATATATTTGTATAAATTTATAAATAACTCATGATGAAATCCTTCGTGCTCTTTGGCCAACACAACAAAACTATTTTTCAAATTCAAAAATTTTTTAATATCGTTTCCATACTTTGAAAAATCTTCTATACCTTTTAGCACCAATATATTCTTTTCATTTGGATTTAATTTTAATTTGAACTCTGAAACTGAAAAAGAACACAAATCTCCGAAAATACTATTACATCCAAATCTATCAAACATACAACCATGATACTGAGATTCTTCAAAGAATAAAAGGTGATTTTTCATTCAATATCTATTCTCTCTCTTTTTATTTCTTTTCCAACATTCATAAATGAATCTTTGAGTACATAACCTACCAAGAAAGACATTCTCCATCTATCTTTTGTTTTATTTTCATCAGAACCATGTAAAACATGAGAATGAACAAAAGTAACATCACCCTCGTCTGTTTCCATGTAGGTCTTGTCGTACTTATCAACCCATTTTCCATTTTTATAAGTGCCAGGTATGAATATAGGTTTACCTCTTTCATTGCTCCAACCCTTTGGATTTGTTTTCATTCTTTCATAATCTTTCAAATCATCAGGTATAGGGTAACAAACTTTTTCCTTGTGACTTCCAAAATACCAATACATACCACCATTTTCAGAATCAGATGCATCAATAGATAAACTAATATTTATAACATGACCCCAATCACAATGAGTATAAAAAATATTCTGATGTACATCTCTACCTAACTCACCTGGTGGTTTAAAATAAATCCATGTTTGAGATGCTTGAAGTTTTACATCTTCAAATGGTATATTAGTATCGAACGAAATAAATCTACGAGAATATTCTACAAGTCGATTGTCTAACATTAAATCATAAAATACTTTAGATACTTTATTTGGGTGCATATAGGGCTTAGAACCTTCTATTCCATTTTCTTTCCAATTGGAATCTCGTTCTTCTAATAATCTAATTGCTTCTTTTCTGAAAACTTCTGTTTCAGCTTTACTAAAAAAGGGTATTTTTACAACTCCTTTTTCAATCCAATCTTTTTTAATATCCATTAAATTTTCCTAAATGTTTCAGCTATTCTATTTGAATTATCTTCGACAAGTATTTGGTAATTATGCAAAACTATATCAAGAGTATTTTTTAAAAATTCTTTTCTACCATTTTTGTCAAGTGAACAGAGTTTTTTTACTTCTTTTATAGCTAACTTCATCCGACTATAATTATCAACCTCTTTATCATATGACTCATCTATAAATGGTTCGAATGTTTTGAATCCATAACTTCGTAGTAATTCAAGTGAATTACAATCACCAATTAAAATGAAAGGATGGTGATTATAAATAGCTTTAAATGTCTTTTCTGATAAAAATTTACATCTCCAAACAAAGTGTGTTTCACTTACAAGTGAAAAGAAAGTTTTATCATAAGGCCATGATGTAGATGTATCAAAATGATTTGTTTTCCATTCATCAACATCAATTACTTTGGGTGAATCGGCCACTAATGTTTCCAAAATTTTTTGATGTTTATTTGCAGTAATGGATGATATATTGAAATGATATTTTCCATTTGTAACTATTCTTGATAAATCATCATCATGTATTTTTTGATACGAGGTCAATGAATTTTCTAATAATTTATTATCTTGAAGCATGGTCAATAATAATGTTCGGTGGGGATTTAATAAATTTCGATTGAAACACAAAAAACTATTATCATATTTATCAGTTTTTGGTTCTGAAGATTCCCAATTATTTGTTTTTATAAATGCCTTGATAGACTCACGATATCCTAAGAATTGTATAATATTGATATCACTATCATCACGATAATCAGATTTTGTTTTCCATGATTTGTAAGAATCATTCATTAACATATTTGAACTGACAAATGTTATTTGTGATGAATCAAAACCAAGTCTCCTTGCCTCATTATGTAACTCTTGACAAATATTCAAATCTCTTACAATCAAAGGATGTGCCTCACTGCCCCACCACACAAGAAGTTTAGCTCTTTTGTTTCTTATATCGTCTAATGCAAGATTTGATATATTTTTTAGAAAAAAATCTATCCGTTGGAGATTCTCATCAAATCCTAACCAATCATAAGGATCTCCTAATGGTTCAACGATGTAAATATATTTTTCTCTATTGAGATTATATAATTCGACACTATTAGTTTCAAATGGTATTTCGGCTCTTGAAAGTAATTCATGCCAAGACGAGGGTAAATGTGTTATAAATGCGCTAGAATCATCAGACCAAAGATTAGGATGTTTTATTTCTTCGTGTTCGTAATTGTCAAAACCAAACCTATACATTATTTACCAACCAAGTCTTCGTAATTTCCTCTGTGATACACATTATATGGTAATTTTAGTTCTTTAAAAAGTTCTTCGATTCTAATAATTCTATCGAGTCTTTGCTCTACAGTATTGAATTCAGTTGTCCATTGAACCTCATTTTTGAACTCAATCCAATTACCTTCCTTTTCCCATTGTTTTAGTAATGGTTGCCACAATAAAAACAAAGAACAAGTCAACACTTCATGTACAACATCGTGATACTCTCTTACAAAATCCATAGTCTTTTGAAAATCTTCCTCACTTTCATTCAAATATCCTATGATTAATTGTAACATTATTTTTATCGGTCTATCACTTGTTCTGTTTACCTCTCTGATGTTTCTGAATATTTCATGAGTTCCCTCAATACTTGAATATTTTTTCATATGTCTGAGTACTGGTTTAGAAGCTGATTCCAAACCCGATATCATCCATTCTACTCCAGCCTTATTATAAAGTCTGACATTGTTAATATCCCTCATAGGCATCTGTATTCTGAAGTTACCACCCCATTTTATATAACCATCACCCCATCCTTTATCAATTATCATTTCACACAATTGTTTCAACCATAATGGATTTCCATTTACGATGGAATCGTGACAAAAGAAACCTGTCTTACCTTGTTTGACCCAATCTTCTATTTCACCTATGACAGATTCGTGTGACCTATAACGAAAGTCAGGTACAAAAGTTGGAACGGAACAAAAAGTACATCTATACGGACATCCTTTACTAAATACTAATGGTACTGAGTCTCCGTAACTTTTTAAGTAGTAAAAGTTACCTTTTAAATCTTCATAATCAGGAAAGGGTAAATTTTCCATCGCAGTATTATCTCTTTTTTCATTATATACCCAAGAAACAAATACTGTTTGTAAAGAATCAGGTTCCGTTTTATGTTTTTGCCAAATTAATCCATTTATCTTATTTAATTCTTCATGTGTTTCATTACAATTATATAAATCCACCAAGGTCTGTTCACCATCACCACGAACTATATAATCAATCCAATGATAGGTGTCGATATTGTATTCATTACTTGGCATCAATCCTCCATTCAACATTTGTGCACCATTACCACCGAGTAATGTTTTTATATCAGGATATCGTTCTTTTACTAATTTAGAAAGTGCAAGTGATGCGTCAATATTTCCATCAATCAAACTGAATCCAAAGAATCTTGGTTTGGCTTTATCGATGTATTTAGATATAAAATCCATCATTGTATATATTTCTTTATGTTGATACATAATCCAAAATTTACCACTATTTACAAATGTATTGAAATCACCCATAAATTTACCTCTTAGGTCAGGTGGATTTTCATAAAAATAATCTATAATTGGGTCTATGACTTTAATGGAAATATCAGAGTGATATTTATTAATATAAGATTTGAGTGCTACAATACCTGAATAATAACCTGATTCATTTATATTCGGAACCTGCATCAAAAGAATATCAGTCTGTTCAATGGTCTCATATTCGAAATGATGTTTCTTTTCTAATTCATCACCTCGTTTTCTAGCATCAGAAGATTGACGAGTTGCAACTTCTAAATTTATATCTACTTTTAAATCTTGTTGTCTCTCGGCATGCTTGAGTTCATCCTTAGCTATTCTTTCATCTTTGTGAAATTTATCTAATTCTATTTTTGAATTTGTTTTTGTTTCCCCAACAAGTAGGTCTTTTATCAGAGGCATTAGTCTTCCAATTTAACATGGTTCGGTATTTCACACTCACATTTAAAATCAAATATTTGATGTTTTGTATTAAATAAATATTCAGAATTTTCGATAGAATAACTTAAATCGTTTAATCCATCATAATCAGTATTAATAATACCACCTTGAACTCCTTCAACGAATCTTCTTTCATTTATGCTTGTATCATTTTGATGAACCCATTTTCCACCTACCATATCATTTCGTTTGTGAAATTGTGAAAAATATCTACCTGCTCTGTTTCTGAATGGTAATGTCGTATAAGATATGTTTTCTATTTTTTCAGAATCTATTATACCACCTTTTTTAATACCATGATTTCCATATCCACTTGAGTCAATTACTATGTCATCTTGAACATCAGAAAAATTATAGTTTAATTTTACATCACCTATTGGTGTTGGATAATCATGAGAGTAATATTCTTTTATCTCATCATCTTTTAACGACCTGTCCCACATCACAACTTGTGCAACATCACCTGCGAAAAATATCTCATTTTCTTTTCTTGGGTCTCCAACTCCAATATAATATGGATTTCCACCATATCTTTTTAATGGTGTTTGAAATCCTAATGGTGATTGTGAACCATGACCAAATCTTGAATCAGACTCACGACCATTCAAATAAAACCTCATTTCTTGTTTTTCCACATCCACAGTAACCATTAAATGTGTCCACACATCAGGTGGTCTTTTAATCCACATATAAGAGTGGTGATTTTTTGCATCAAACAATCCGAAAGAATATGCGTCTGAATTGTCCCAACCCAAACCCATTTGAAAACTCGGTCTACCTAAAATGTACTGATGTAAAAACTTTCTACCAACAACATCTCCTATCAAATACTTCGGTATGTCAAATCTGTCTTCAGACCTTACCATAATAGCAAATGTGAAACTTTGGTGAGTTAATTCTCGAATGGAATCTGTAGGAGTTATTTTGACATATTCATTCAATCCATTTAATCTTAAAAAATTTACTTCATCGTCTATTTTGTGATTCATGAAAGTTGTATTGGCCAGACCTTTTTGTTTTACTCTAAAAAGTAAATCATCATCTTCCATACCCCAATTCCAATATCCGTTCGAATATCCGTTAACTAACTCATAATGTTCTTTAGTAAATAAAATAGCCCCACCAAAATATTCTTGATACTTCAAACCATAGTCGAATTGTGCTACATGAACAGCCAAATGTTCGACTTTTTCAGGATATGAATAATCACATGAATCATCTTCAGGCAACATATCAATGTCATGGAAACAAAAATAATCGTAACCTTCTTTTTTAGCCAAATCAAAAGCTACATTCTTTGACATACCTCTATTAAAACCACTTATTGAGTTTGGATAAATTTGATTTGCTACAAAAATCTTGTATTCGATATCTTTATCTTTAAAAAATTCATCCATATGGGGAATGAATTTCGCTAAATGTTCTCTTCTTTTATAGTGTGGAACACATATTGCTAATTTTTTTGTCATTTTATTTTTATAAATTCGTGTTTTTCTAAAAATTCTTCTTTATCTACAACTGAGTATTCTAATGTAGAAAGACCATCTTTGAGAGAATCCTCTAATCCTTTTCTTACCTTGTTGAAAAACCTCAACTGATTACTTCGTGATTCCCAATGTTTAAACTTTGTATTGTCCCATCCATTTTCTTCATGTTCTAAACAACTAAATTTACCATCTCTTCTATTTGGTAACTTTAATTCTTCTCCAAGAAATAATTCTCTTTCTCTGAATATACCACCTGTAATTTTAGCATGATTATCATTACCACTTTTGTCTACGACCATATTCCGTGTTATATTTCCAAAGTCCCAATATCCCACAACATTGTGAGAAGACATATAGTGATCTTCACCAGCTCTCCATCCAACATATTCTTTTTGTTTAGTTACATTGTATGGAAACCCATCGTTAAAACATACTTTAACCTCTTTAGGACTCAATACTTTATTCCACATTGTTATTTGTGCTATGTGACCCTTAAACCACCCAATATCAGAAATATTAGCATTTGGATTAGCACACCCAATAAAATAGCTAGTTTGATTTGCAGCTCTCAAGTTGTTACTAAAATCTGACGGAGAGTTCTTACTTTCTCTTCCATCCACATATAATCTCAATCTTTTTAATGTAGAATCTACAGTCAATAAAACATGAGTCCAATGAGGGCCTTTTTTATCGGAAGTGACCATATATTGATTTCTTTGTACATCCCAAACAGCACCTTTGTATTGTTGTGCACTTGTGAATGCTATACCTGTATGAAAACCTGGTCGAGAAAATATATGAAATTCATCGTAATCCTTTTCAGGATTCAATTCTAATTCTTTACTTGGTTTTACCCAAGCTTCTATAGAAAAAGAATTATTAACTACTTTTTGTATTGATGGCGATAAAGGAATTTCACAATAATCTTTGCCTGTAAATTCCATAGTATCAACAATTCTACTTTTCTTTGTCTTACCAACACCTACCCATCGAGTATCTAATGGAACAGCACCTTTCCTTAATCTATATAATAAATCATCATCTTCGAATCCCCATCCCCAATACTTATTTGAGAATCCATTTACCCATTCAAAGTGTTCTTTATTTATTAATGTAACACCACCAATATACTCTTCATAAATCAATCTGTAATCAAACTTACTGAGTTTGGAAGCTAGATGAGTTGGTTTATCAACCCAAGAATAATCACAAGAATTATCTTCAGGTAACATATCAACATCATGAAAACAAAAATAGTTGAAATCTTGTTTTACTGCTATATCGTAACCAACATTTAATAACCAACCACGATTAAACGGCCTATCATCACCTTGTTCGATGATAAAAATTTTATAATTTATATTCTTATCACTCAAGAACTCTGTCATGTGGGGCACAAATCTAGCTAAATGTTCCTCTCTATCACGATAAGGAACAATAATAGCTAACTTAGGTTCTGTAACTATCAATGTTTATCCAAATAGTTTCTTAACTACTGATTTTTTCTCCTCACTACCACCACCTTGATTAAGTGCTTTCACTAACTCTTGAGCGACATCTGAGGCACTACTTTGTGGTTGTTGTGCGTTTGCTACATAACCAACTGGTGCACTTTCTACATAATTTTTTATTATGTTGTAAATTTCCCAAAGTTTCCAATCAATAGCTTCAACTTTTTCTTCAATAGCACTTATTGATTTTACTGTAACAGCCGACAATTCATTGTTTAATTGTGGCTGAGATGTTGTTGGTTTCTCTAATGCATCTCTTGCATCTGTTGTGGTTTTTTTCTTAGTTGCCATAACTATTTCTCCTTATACTATGACCTGTATTAATTCATGGTCTTGTTTAAAATTTTCTCTTTTTACTATTCTAAAACGAGTATTACCAAGACCATCCTCTTTTAAATGCTTTTCCATGTCATACATTCTCGATGTAAATAAATTTTTACATGCTATGTTTGTTTCTAATTCTATTTCATCTGATTTCGTAAATAATTTATATTGAAAATTCGAGCCTATAAAACCAAAATAACCATTTCTTCTATAAGGTAAATATTCAGTTGATGGTTTTTTTATCTCTTTTTTTGCATATTGTAAACCTTGTGATATACCATGATTATCTTTTGAACTATCGAATATAATATTATCGTAACCAGTTTCAAAACTCCAATATCCCACTGGTGTTTCTGAAGTATTGTAGTAATCGTTATAGATACCTTTTTGGTAAATTTTCAAAATTTCCGCATCGTTCAAAGTGTAGTCCCAAGCACCACACTCAGATATAAAACCTTGAAATGGATGCATAGGTCTGTTTCTCTCGAAACTTGCCATACCAATGTGTAAATTGTTATTTGTTAACCTTTTTTGCTGACCTTGAAGTACAGACTTTCCGATATAATTTCCATTTAAGAAAAGTTTCAATTCATCTGTTTGATTATTGAATGTCATTACAACATGATAAAATATATTTATGTCTATTTTACAAGTCACATAATAGTAATTGCTTTTATAATCCCACATTCCTACTTTTAATTTTCCATCATGTGTAACGGAAATACCTGTATGATATCCTTCTCTTCCAAATAGAAAATATTCTGAAAAGTGTTTATTAGATTGAGGTCTGAATTGAGGAAAATTCTCTACACTAAACCAACATGAAATAGAAAAGTTTCCATCAGTCAATCGCTTCAATGAATTTGTCTCACAATTAATATCGATTCTTGAGTTCATACCATCAAATACTGCACAATTTTTATATTTAGATTTTGTAATTTTTTCGTGTAAATCAAATCCACTATTGACCAACCTACATAAAAAATCTTTTCCCACATATGATGAACCCCAATAATCATTTGAAAACCCATTTATCTTTTCAAAACTTTCTTTGGAAGAAATTATAGCACCATCAAAAAAGTTATCTTCCACCTTTTCAAAATCAGTAAATCCGTCTATTTCCTCTTGTTCACCAAATTTTAATTTTTTTATAGAGGACAATAAACAAGTCGGAACTCTTGTGTTTTCAAAATTTATATCATCATTGAGAGCAATCAAATAAGAGTCTTGGAAGCAAAAATAATCAAAGTAATTTTTATTTAAGAGGTATCCAATATTAAATAGTTTTCCTTTGTTTACAGGTCGGTTTGATTTTTGTTCTACAAAAATAAATTTATATTGTCCTTGAAAATTTTTCAAAATTTCTTTATAATGATTAAGTTGATTTTCGGCTAAGTCCATATCATATGGAATGATGAATGCTAATTTACTCATGTGCGAAATTCCAATGATTGTGTTCTTATCTTATCCCATTGGGAATAATCATAATAATTTTTTTGTACTTCTTCTATCATAAATCTTTTATCAGATATGTCGATATATCCATTATTGTCCATTATATAATCAAACATTTTTTTATATTCTTCGTGATATGTATAACTTTTCTTTATCCTTGATACATCTCTAATTCTACTAATCACGGAGATGTCCCATTTAAAATGATGAACTTGTATAAAACACTTATCCACAGGATATCTCAATGGATGATTCCACTTATCTCCGTATGTATCGTCATCATCTATCTTTGCATAATGTTGTCCATTAGTAACTTGTATTTCACCTTTGGTGACTACGGTTTTGTTTGGACAGGCGTTAGATACTATGTGTCTAAATGACCCACCCAATGGAAAATCTTTAAAAATATCACTATCTTCTGTAATGGTTGGAAAACTACCACCAGCTCCTATTCTATCTAAAAATGCACCTGTAATAAACTTATATCCATACTCTTCACATTCATCAATCAGTTCATTTATTGGTTTAGGATAAAAATGGAACTCATCATCATCTGAAACAATCCACCAGTCATTTGGTTTCAATAATTTTGTTTGATTATATAACTCAGTAACTCTTTCCCAATTAAATGGCTCTTCTATGGTAGTATCGTGAATGTCTATATTTAAATCTTTGGTGATTTGTTTTACTTCAGATAAAACCTTATCTTTATTCGAAGATAAATATACAACAACAAATATTTCATCGACAATATCTTTGTAGTGATTCAACATATGCCTCAACATAGTGGTATTGTGACCACATACTGTAACTAAATTAATACTCATATTAAACTTTTACATTGTTCATAAAATTCTTCCATCTCAGGAAAAGTTTCTAAGAAGTTTTTCTTTCTCCTCTTATCATACTCGTCTATAAATTTAATAAAATCTTGTCTTTGTCTAATCAACCAATTTACATCTTCAATAGGTTTTTTTACCCAATCTAATGTTCTTCTTAATTTTTCTCTTTCAAAATCATAAAATCCACAATGACCATGCCCATAAATATGAACATATTTTTCATCCGACATAGAATCCATCAATTCAATATCCTTTTGAATTTTATCAATCCACTTTGTAGATAATAATCTTATTTGTAAAAATTCAGGATGTCTAAGATATGCAGTATCTAATATGATTGCATAATCTCTATATCTTTTACCATTATAGTGTTTTTTCTTCATCTCAAACACATTATTGATGACATGGTCATATGTAGAAACACTCATTAAATTATATGTTGCCATCAAGGTAATTGATGCCTTGGGAACAAATGTCAAAAACTTATCAACATTTTTCCAAAATCTATCACATAACATTCCGTCTCTTATGTATTCTGCTCTTTTATTTTCA
>MDSY01029759.1_pt1 | contig 25219 bp, 17 predicted proteins | sample 811131 | NCBI WGS metagenome assembly MDSY01 (sample SAMN05326643, study PRJNA326480) | marine metagenome | isolation source: seawater | place: Atlantic Ocean: South West | collected 2010
CGGTTGTCCCTCGATTTTAGACCATAGGTTGTTGAGTTCTTCCCGAGATTCCAGGTTTTCGAGATGCTTTTTGACATTTGGTTCTCATTTGGTTCCTGTTGGTGCGTCCCAGACTGGTATCGGCGACGTCAGTCAACACCCGCGTGTACGCACATCCAAAAGAGAGGCCGCAACTCGTTTTCCTCTCTTCATCCGTTATCCATTTTCTCACTCTCCCGTGATCGAGCATCTCCACTACCGCTCGCTCGTTACCTTTAACACCAAACCTAAAAGTCAAGATGGCCGCCATCATGAACATCTCCGCCACCGCCAAGGTTGTCAAGGCCCCCAAGGTACGTTAGTTTAACCGCTCGCGCGGGTTGTGGTGCCGCGTTTCCGAACGCCCGCCGACTATTGTTTCTGCCAATAAGCGGATTCATTCGCGAACCGCGTGTTGGATTCGGGTTTGAGTGCTTCGGGATACGCGCGTCGTGCCGAATCTCCACCGATTGCGTATTCCTCCGGCTAATCGTTGGATCGTATCGGCACGTAATCGTTGCAATAAAGCGCCCGATCTATCGTTCGCGTTCCGTTCCCAACGCACTCTCCGTCCCCAGTGCCGGCTTTCTAAAAGATTAACTCATCCGACATCTTTCCATTGCTGACTCTTTCATCCCCGTCTCGATCCGCAGGTGCAGTTCCGCGCTCGCCCCACCGCCGCCCTCAAGGCGCGCCCCGTCGTCGTCACCAAGTCGCACTTCGGTGTCTTCGCCGCCGCGGTAAGTACAGACCCATTCAACTCCACATTGCGCACGGAAGCCGGACGACCTCCATCCCGGCGTCCGTCCCGAGAACCAGTCAGGGGGCAGTCTGATTTGGCCTTTTTGTGGGATCTCTTTTTGGCAAAGTGTCAGTATTTTTTCTTTTTTGTGAGCGGCACACAGACGACAGACCACTCACCATCCCTCTCCCTCCCTCCCCAACAGAACGCCGACACCCTGGAGAAGGTCCGCACGATCATCTCCGAGCAGCTCGGCACCGACCTCGACGCCGTCGCCGCGGACGCCAAGTTCGTGGACCTCGGCGCGGATTCCCTGGACACTGTGGAGATCATGATGGCCCTCGAGGAACAGTTCGAGATCACGCTCGACGAAGAAGGCGCCGAGAAGATCGCCACTGTGCAGGAAGCCGCGGACATGATCCAGGAACAAATGGCTTAATTACGAAATATTTTCGTATTGAATCTGTTGGAGGATCAGAGGCTACTATATTAGTGGCTGACTAGAATAGTGTGTTTTAATGGATGCGCGATTCTGAACAGAATAAATGACATCTCTTTCTCTTTCATCTCTCTAATATTTTTCATTCCATCTCCCATACATCATGTGGCTTTGGCAATTGGTTACCGTGTCCCGAGGACCCTTCGCTTTTCCGGGCCGGCTTGGGCTTGGGCTTGGCGTTGTGCGCCGACGTTTGTCTCGCTTGCGGCACGAACGGCTTGGCGGTGGGTTTCGGGAGCGGCGCGTGCGGGGCCAGGGGGGGTGCGACAGGCGCCGGGGGAGGCGGTGCAGGGGCAGGCGCGGGTGGCACTGGCGCTGGTGGCACTGACGTGGGTGGCACTGGTGCAGGTGCGACTGGCGCTGGCGGCGCGACTGGCGCAGGCGGTGCGACCGGCGCTGGTGGCGCTGGCGGCGGCACGGGTGCAACCTTCACCGGCGCTGAAATCATTGGCTCCGGCACCTCCGCCATCCGCATGGGCGACGACCCCGGCGGTCCGTGCAGAAACGGCCGGGGTCCCGGCGGCGCTTGTTTAGAAGGCGTGACTTGCTCCTGCGCGAAATCCCGGTCAAGCCGACGCTTTTCAACACTCTTTTCATCGACAGATTGAAACTTCGACTCAGAAGTAACCGGCACGAAAGTCATGTCGCTCTTGACGTTCCCACTTCCGACTGATTTGTTCTTCTGGTGCGTTCCTTTGTTCGGCGACCCGCCTGTAATTTTCTCATGATCCTTCGCGTACTTGAGCCACTGCTTGTCCGGCCCCAGGCCAGGCGCAAGTTTCGTTTTCGAGACACTCGCTGGCCCCTTGGCCCCTGCGATAGCCGGCACACACGGCGCCGCGAACCCCACCACCTCGTCCGCCAGGTCCGCGGCGAATACGTTCATGGCGCTGACCCCGGCGCCGCCCTTGTGCACGACTAGCCGGCACGCCTCCAGCTTGAGCATCACCATCTTCTTCGCCGGCTTTGAGAACGGCGAGACGTTCGCGCTTCTCGGCATGGAACCCACAGCCTTCTCCAGGACGTATTTGAACGGCGCGTTTCGGGATAACTTGACGTCGACGCCTTTCTCCCGAAACAGTCTGACGAACCGTCTCACCGCTTTGTCCACGTCCTCCGCCGTCGCCGCGGTTTCCTTCGGCCGCAAATGCGCGGGAAGTCGTCCTTGACTTCCCGATACGCCAACTCCTCTTTTCCGCAGCCTCAGCTGTTCCGACGCTTCCAGGTCCTCCAGGCGCTTCGCGGAAGAGGCGTGCGCGGCCGCGACGTGCTCGTCCCACGCGAACCGCGCGTCCGAGAACCAAGCTGGGTCCGTGCTGACGCCCAACGGTTTGCGCCGCACCACCGGCGAGTGCTGCACGTTTACAGACTTCTTCTCCTCCAGCGTTTTCCTCGGCGGGCCGAACATACCGCCGGGGTGTGTTTGCCGAAGCACCGCCACGGAGCGCACGTGTACCGTCCCACTACTGGTCAACGTGCCACCCACTGATTTCCACTCATCCTTCTCAAGCTCAGGCGCGGGAAAGTTGGAGTACGAATCGCCGCGCGCGACATGTCGGCGCTTGTCCGCGAACCGAAGCGACGAGGCGCTTTTAGTCGCCGCTGTCGCCATTGCCGCCGCCGCAGCAGAGGTGGCTTCCTTCGCCTCCTTCGCAGCAGTGGCCATAGCTTGCGAGGCAGACTGGGGTTGGACTCCAAGGTTCCGGGTTCCATGGTCCCTGAAAGCCCTCGCGCGGTCCGCTACGGAAAGAGGAGCGTCGTCGTACTCGCTCGGCACGGGGGGAAGCGACCCGGTTTCCACGTCTTGCGAGTCGCGCGAGTCAACAGAACCTTCGCGTTGTTCTGAGTGATGTTCAGAAGCTTCCTCATCAAGATATACCTCACCATCTAGGTTCAAACCTCCTCGGGCAGAGACCTGCGCGCGTTCCCTCCAGCTCCCCATGCCGTTCTTCACCGCGCTCCCCTCTAACACGCCGACGCTTTCAATCGCGGCGGCGGCGACGCCGGATTCGCGCAGAAAAAGAGACGCGTCGCCTCCTTGTTCAAAGTCGCGTCTCAAGTCCCCTCTGGACGGTGTAGCAGGGGCGCCGCCGTGCCCCATGCCATCCGTCCCGGAGCCGTACAGCTCGCGGGACAGCGCTCTGTTGACTTTCCGGAGGTTCTCCGCATCCTCGCGAAGCCGCGTCACCTCAGCGCGCAGCACCCGGAACTTCTCCACGGTGGTATCCAGGTCGTTCTCCGCTTTGTCCGCGCGCGCGCGCTCTTCCCGGGCGTACACGTCCCGCTCCTCCTTCGCCCGTTGCACGGCGTGCTCAGATTCAAGGGCGCCGCGCACCGCTTCTTCCCGTTTCTGCTGCAGCCGCGCGGAGTACCGCCTAAGGCGCTCCAGCTCAGCCCGCACCACCACGATGTCGTCTGACTTCTCGGGAGGCTCGCCCCACTGGTCTGGAACCTTCTTGGGGGACTTCGTGGCACCGGGAGAGGTGACGCCGACGGCGCCGGTGCCCATGCCCGTCGTGAACGCGTCCCTCAAGCGCTTGCGCTCCTCAACGACTTCAAGCAGGTGATCCTGGAACGAAGCCACGGCATCCGCGAGCGCATCCGCAACGCTCATCTCCGCGTCCCCTTCCTCCTCTTTGGGCACCAAAAACAACTCGCTTCTATGCATCGCAAGCGCCGGGTCTATCTCGTCGTCCGAGTCCTGGTTAGCGTCGCGGATAAGCTCGCGCTGCACTTGCTTATCCCTCGCAACCTGCACCACTCTGCGCATCGCCGCAATCGCGTCACACGCTCTGGCCAGCGCCACAGACTCAGACTTCGCCGCTTCAGCGGCGGTAGCCTCCGCGGCGCGCGCACGCTCGTCCGCCGTCTTTGCCCTGAGGTCGGCGACGTCCCTCGCCGCTTCCGCGAGTCTCCGTCCTTTCATCGCCGCTTCCGCTTTCTTCCCCATCTCCTCGGCATCTCCAGACGCTTCCTCCGCGGACTCCGCTCTGACTTGCGCGTCTAATTCGGCGTCTTCAGCGCGTTTCGTCGCCGCTTCTGCCTCAGCATCTGCTTTCGCCCTGGCGGCTTCCGCCGCCTCCGCGCGAGCAATCGCCGCCTTGGCTTCAGCCTCTGCCTTGTCCCGCGCCGCGACTGCCTTTTTCTCATCCGCCTCGGCATCCTCCGCTCGCGCGGTCAACAAACGCGTCTGCTCGTTCCCCTTCGAGGCCATCGCAGTCGTCGCGTTGTGCGCGTCTTGTTCCGCTTCCCGTTGCGCCACCTGCGCCTTTTTTGCATCCTCCTCGGCTGCTTTCCGACCGGTTTCCGCGCTCTCCAGTCTCCGAACCAAAACCTTGCCTTCCGCCTCCGCGGCTTCCGCTCTGTCCTCCGCTTTCATGACCCTGGATTGCAGCAAGTCGTTCTCCGTTTCTGCCTTCTCGCTCCTCTTCGCGAGCGCCTTTGCCCGGCGCTCGGAAACGGCGCGCTCGGCGTCGGAATCAGCCATGGAATCCTGCATAGTTTCAAGCTTTGACTTCAGCGCGTCGTGCGCCTTGCGCATGCGAACCAGCTCCTCGCCGAACCCGGAAGAATCGGAATCTTGGGGCTTGAGCTCGGGCTCCTTCTCAGGCTCCTTCGACGCTTTCTTCGCCTCAGGCTCCTCGGGCTCCTTCTTCTCTTCAGGCTCCTTCTTCTCTTCGGGTTCCTTCTCCTCTGGCTGCTTTTCTTCAGGTTCCTTTTTCTCCGGGCTCTTGGACTCGGATGAAGACTCGGGCTGTGGCTTGGGGGGGAGAATTTCCGGAATCAGCGCCCGGGGCGGGAACTGCACTGGGAGCCCCGCTTCGGATTTGGGAATAACGAGGCCATCCCGGGCGCACTCAACCATGTACATCGCCTTGATGAACTCGTCGCACTCGAGATATCCGCTGCCGTCCGTATCCGCGAGATCCCAAATCAGCTCCAAGGTCTTGTTCTCCAAGGGCTTGTCGCCTTCCACCAACTTAATCATAAACTCCGCCGCCTCATCGCCGTCTAGCGTGCCGCTGTCGTCATAATCTGCTTCTTTGAAAACCTTCTCGAAGTTCTTGATCTGCTCCTCGGTCAGAGGAGGCCACTTCTGGGACGCAATCACGGAATCGGCCGAATCGGGAGTCAAGGGCGCAACCCGTTTCTTGGTTTTGTACACCTTTTCTGGCATGGTACCTAACCCGTAAACCCTGGGTTATCGAGAACGGGCTCGCGACGTACCGCGCCCGTCCCGATGCCGGAAACGGGGGGTGTGCGACGCGAGGACTGAGCGGGGATGCGGGGAATGCATTGCCCAATTCATTTCTCGATTGAATGCTCACTATCGGAAATCAGGCGCCTTGAGTTATTAACCCCTCAATTACGTAACTCTCGTCATTCTGGGTCTAATCGCCTCGATATCACGAAAATGACAATCTTTGAACTAATCTAATCGACTTGAAGTTGCGCCCTCCCTTGCCCTACGCACTTCGCGCCTCGCGTTCGTCGCGACGATGGTCGCCTCGGGTGACCCCGCGAGTACGGTCGGTCTAACTCCGGGTGATGAGAAATCGCGGCTGGAGAACGAACGTTTCGCGGATGCGTTGTTCGAGTCTCGTTCGCTTGACGAGATCAAAGAAGTTCGCAGCCGAGCCGCGCATGACGCCGGTGCGAAGGATGAGGAGCTCCGCACGCGGGTCGGGAGTTCCTACCGCGACGCGATCGCCACCGCGGACGACTTGTTCGCCATGGAAACCACCGCGAAAAGGGCTGCTGAGATTCTGGACAAAGCCGTGAAGGTGTTGACCGACCTGCCACGCACGGTTGCGTCGATAGAGACGAACACGGAAAGGATGAATGAAAACACCAAGGAGGACGGTTCCAACGCGACGTCACACGAAGACGCTTTGTACGCCGCGGGCACGCGGGTGAAGTTCCTGGTGGACACCCCGGAGAAAATCTGGGGCTCGCTGGAAGAGCGCGACACGGTGGGCGCCGCGTGGAGGTTCTTAGCCGCGTCTGACGTGCTGGTCACGCTTGAAGGCAAGTCGGATGAAATTCAAGCCGCGTTCCCGTTGGTCAAACAGCAATTGCCTCTTTTGAAGTCGTTCAAAACGCAAATATCACGCGCGACGCGAACCGGGCTAGCGGATGCCCCAGAGCGTAGTACACCCACGCACGTCGCAGACGCGCTCGCGGCGGTGTGCTGCGTGGAAAACGTAAGCGCGCACGACGCGAGCCAGTTGTTTCTGCAAACACGGCGCGCGTGGATCCGTGCGGCGCTGCGCCGGGTCGGGAGAGACGCGAAGGCGCCGAGGGTCGCGGCCGCGCTCGCCGCGGTATGTCGTGAAGCAAGGAGGGTGCCAGGCGTCCTAGTGGCGTGCTTCGGCGGTGACGGCATCGCAGGGGGGGAGGATTTTGCCGACGACGTTTCTGTGCTGCGGAGCTGGGGAGCGTCTTCGAGTAACAAAAATGCATCCGACACCTCGCCGTTGCTGCTCGCCGCGATCGCAGCGCTGGACGGTAAGGATGTAGACACGTCTGTAAGGGATACACACGATTCAAACAATTCGACTGCAGAAAAAGACGATGACGAGGACGACGCGTCGCCGAGTAACTCGAAAAAGCTCGAGTCATCGTCCAGCGCGAGCGTGTTCCGCGGCGTTTCTGATCTGCGAAAGGAAACAAGTCTTCGAACCACACGGGCCAGCACTCGTTTGAAAACCCTCGGGGCACTCCCAACAGCCGACTCCCTAGCCTTACAATATAGAGAGTGGCTCACCGGTGTCGCCCTCGATATCGAGAAAGCTGTATCAAGTGACTCAGGCGGTATTTTCCGCGGCATAAAAACCTTGGCGCACCTCGCCGACGTCGAGAAGAGAGTGGCGGCGGCGGAGAAAAGGCACAGCGGCGCGGATGGGTCGAACCATGATATCTTAAGTGCCGCGGATGGACACCTGGGCGTAGATGCGGTGGCGTTGGCGTGCGAGCGAGTCAGGCTAGCCATGCTGAGCAGCAAGAGCGAGACACTTTCCATCGCGAGCACGAAGACACCTTGGTCGCAACTCGCGGAGGCACCGCACGCCGCGCACGCGCGGGAGCTGTTGCAAGACGCGTTCACGTTCAAGTCGCTGAGGAGTGCTACGGATATGGTACTGAAAGCTGCAAAGATAGCACCCCCTACATCAGCTGGGAGCACCAACTCGATCGCCCCGTCGCCCGAGGGGAAGGTTCTGTGGACCGAAGGGTTCCGCGCCGTTGACGACGCTACGGGAGTTGCTGCGAATGAAACTGCCGACGCAAAATCGACGGAAACGCACGCATCTCGTGAGGCGCGGGAAGCGAGGGAAGCCCCCACGCCTCCGACTCGAAAAGCCGCGAACGGCTTGGCGAAGGAGATGGCGCTGAGCTTTGCGCGGACGCGGCGCGACATCGTGGCGTTCTCTACGGCTGGCGATTCCGGAAAATCGAAAAGTTTCAGGTCGAGCAAATCGCTCACGAGTCGCGATTCCTCAATCAACGCTTCCGGGGTTACTCGTTTGGCGCGCCTAGAGTCGTTCGCGCACAAGGAGTGCGCCAACGGAATCAGCGCGTACGTCGCGTTCCTGTCGAAAAAGCTGGACGGGTTTGAAAAGATTGCCATGAAAGACGGTTCAGATTCTGAAAAACAAAGAGCCGTCGAGCAAACGCTTCTCGTCGCGCTCGCCGCTCGTTGCGCGAGTGACAAAAACACGCAACTCGCGCTGTTTTTAGGTCCATCCAGCTCCTGGGAGGACGATGACGGAAACGACATTGAAAGCAGCACAACTCGAAGACGTCGCAGAGCAGTGCGAAGAGCCGCACCAACCGAGAGCGGCGCTCTGGCTTCTTCAATTGAAGCGCTCCGATCCGTCGCCGCCCGCGGGTTCCACACCTGGGCGGAGCACTGTGCGCTTGCTGTTGGTCACACGCTTTCCAACGCCCTCGCAAGTGATTCATCTCTTCACTCCGAGACGAACCGCATCGACTGGGAGCCAGACCCTGTGGCGGTTGCGGCGGGTATCACCACGCGGTTGCCCTCGGTGCCGTCGCCGTACGCGTTCCACGTGGCGCACGTAACGTGCCTCGAGGCGCTGCGGTGCGGCGGCCACGCCCTGCCCCACGTGGCGACGAAAACGCTCACAGCGAGGGTAGCGCGCGTTTCTTTTAAAGAGTTTCACGGAAGGTTCGTGTCCGGTGCTGATTTAAACCAAATCTCCGAGAAGGGCGCGCTTCAAGCTTTATTCGACGCGCAGTTTCTGGCAAACGCGCTTCTTGATTCGTCGGATACTTCGGATAATTTGCAGGACACCAAAGGTATTATCACTGAAGCACAGCAACTGCTACAGAAAGTTTCCAAAAAGCTCTCGTCGATTCTGGACCCGATCGACTGGGCGACGTTCGAGCAGCCGTTGACGCGCAACGTGCAAAGGGCGATTCAGAGGTCCGCCACAGTGCTGGGTTTAGCGGCGCGACGCGGAGTCGTGTTTTCCAGGAAAAACACAAACGCGGCAGTCGCGACTGGAAATGAGCAACAAGAAGACAACGCGCCTCCCCTCCGGTTCGCATACCTCCCGGTAGGCGCGCCGAGTTTCGGAGGGCAGCGGTTCGGAATTAACCCAACAAACTCTTGGGTATTCAGCGCGTCGTACCGGAGCGCGAGTGGGCGTTTTCTGTCGAGAAGTGGAAACCAAAACCTGGGCGGCGAATTGCTGGACTGGTCCGCCGCCGGCTTCGACAAGTTTGAAAACGCCACGGAGAGTTACCACGAAACTTCCGAGGGGGGCGGGAACTTCTTCGGGAAACTCGCGGGGCAAGGGCTCGGGCTGGGGAAAGCAGCAGCGGCGAGCATGTCGACGTGGGCGCTGTGATAGACATCGTTGAAAAATGAAAAACAATTTCACACAAAAATAAATCGTTTGTAACGCTTTTCTCGGAAGACTCGACGCACAACCACGCGCACACGACACCCACCGCGATGTCCTCCAACGTGTCACCCAACGCCGATACTCCCGTGGGCGGTGATGTTACGACCGATACACACCAATCCGTCGCGGGCGATGCTATCCCCGGCCTTTTCAACGACATCGTCGTCACGCATATCCTCAGATATGAGTACTTTGAAATCCCGCAGATCTTGCACGACTCCCAGTGGTGAGCCGCGCTATGTGGGACACGATGGCGTTAACGGGGCTTGAGTTTAAAGAGCTTGGTGAACACTGTGCCGTGTACCTCGGATGTTCAAGCGCTTTGCATCGCCTGCAACGGCGAGGAGCGGACAGCTCGAAGAGTTCAAGGCGTTGCGCTCGAACGGCTGCCCGTGGGACAGGTGGACGTGTTTGGGTGCGGCGATGGGCGGGCACCTCGAGGTACTGCAATAGGCGCGCGCGAACGGATGCCCGTGGAGCGAAGGTACCTGCTATCCGGCGGCATTCGGCGGGTACCACGAGATTCTTCAGTGGGCGCGCGCGAACGGCTGCCCATGGAGCTCGCAGACGTGCAATAGAGCAGCGCAGAATGGGCACCTCGGGGTGCTGCAGTGGGCGCACGCGAACGGCTGCCCGTGGGACTCACACGCATGCATGTATGCAGCTTCGAATGGGCACCTCGAGGTGCTGCAGTGATTGTACGCGAGCGGCTGCCGGTGGGACTTTCGGGTGGGCTTGGTGGCGCAGCAGGGCGGGCACCTCGAGGTGGAGAACTTTGCACACGAGACTATGGGACTAGAACGACAACTCTATGACCCCTCCGAAAAATCCGAGTCTGAATAAGATGCTAGACTACCTTCTTCTCTCTTCCAAATCATTCCTCTTGCGTCGCTTTCAAGCTCCTGCACACCGCGCACCCTAAACAAAACTCGATTCCGTGTTCCGGGTGGTCCACGCGTAACGGGCACGTTTTCCGGGTACACCCTTTCATGGGCGGGTCCGTTTCCCAGTCCGGCGAGGAAAGAACCCACCTGGTGTGGCACTTATCGCAAAAGTGCGTGGTTCCGAAACAAAACCACACGGCGACGTCGCAGCAGTACCGGCACTTGTACTCCATCTCCTCGTCGCCGTGCCCTTTCTTACACTCCTTACCTTTGGCGGTTATACTGCATTTCCCGCACACCAGCTGATGCGCATCAGGCCCTTGTTGCGGGACTTGATTATCACCGTCACCCCTCTCCAACCCCCCTCTGTGACACGCCCTGTCCCCCCCAAAGTAAGGCGTCTCGCAGGTTTCACACAAATAGTAGTTGAACCGCGACAGAGCGTACTCCCCGGGCCGTCCCTCGTACTCGCCGCCTGTTTTTATTTGCTTAGGCGGGCCGTTCGCATCCAGGGCGAGGCGGCGTCTCGCGCGTCTCATAATGTCCTCCCGGAGTGCCAAAACAGGAGCCAAACTCGCCGCTAAACCCGGATGAGACATCACCGCGGCTTGCATGCTTCCTCTCTCTGTTTGTTCTCTGCCATCATCCCCACACAAGGGACACCGCAAGTGTTCGAATGTGATGTTCTGCGTGGGCCAGCCGGCTTTGACTCTGGCCATGGCGCACCGGCGGTGTAACACGTGCCCGCAACCCAAACGAATGCACGGCTCGGATTTCAACTCGTCCACGTAACACACGCAGCAAGGTTCTGTGCCGCTGGGGAAAGGTACTTTGTCGGACTTTTTCGTAGACGTTCGTTTCTCTGGATTCGCTTTGTCCTCGTCGTGGACCATCGCGTCGAAGGCCTCCGAGGTGGACGGTGCATCTGACGCATCTGGAGGACACGCTAGGCATGGCAAGCATTCTGTTTCCCCCCGGACCCCACCGCACGGGTGCCCGCACCCAAGGGTTTTGGAACACGCCTGTTCTATTTTCTCTTTACACTCCCCTGATCCACACACGGCGCTGGTTAACGCGAAGACCGACCGCAAGTCATCCTTCGTGACGCACCAGTCAGTGTCCACCTTCCCGATTAATTTCTTCAGATGTTTAACACTCATATCACCCGCAACGCCTCGCAAGTGCGTATCCGCGCTACGAAAATAATGCGTCCCCGGGTCCAGGTGCGGGGACGTGCAGTACCGGCACGTGGGCGCCTTTTTCGCCGCCGCGGCGGCGGCGCACAGGTGGAAACCAAAGTGGTACGGCGTTTGCAGACAATCGCCGCAAAAGTCTGTCAAGCATTTCGCACACCGGTACCGCTTGGTGTGCTGGTGAATTAAAGACTCCCTTGACAGCCACCGCCCGCTGGTGGGGTCCCGTTCCGCGACTAGACCGTTTATTGGTAGCTTCGCGGGCTCCAGGAACACGCGTGCGGCGCAATCGAAATTAGGGCAGATGGCGAATTTGGAGTCTTCAGAGTGGGTGTTCGTAAGTAGTACCTCCGTCTCGGCGGCGTTTTCCGTCCCGGTTTCGTCCACGTCCATGGGCGTCGTGCTGTTTTCCTCACCAGCATCCTCCCCAGCATCACTCCTATCGCAGCTAGTGCGTCGTTCCTGAAACGCCCGCGAGTCCTTGGCGGCGAAAAACGCCTCCGTTGCGGTCATCGCCCACGTTTTGTGAACCTCGGGCTCCGCCTCCGCGAACAACGGGTTGAGCAGACGCGCGGAGCACGATGAGCCTTTTTTTTTAGTTTTAGCGCTCTTGACGTTGTTATGGCCCCCCTTGACACGCAAACAAGGACATTTTACGGGCGGGTCCATCCCCAAGGTTCCGTACGGGTCGTCCGCGACGTACAGTTTCGTGTACCCCGTACCCAGCCCGGACACCACGGCTTCCAGTTTCATCGTCGCCTTTCGTAACACCGGCGTCACTCGGTTTTGGCAGCACGGACCGCACATCGCTACTGCACAACCTTTTTCACACCACCCGAGCCACCGTCCTACTTCCGTTTCGAGCCTCGGGGGGTCTTCCTTGGTTAAAATGGGAAGCGGGACGTCGGGCTGGTCACTTAAACATAAGCCGCATGTCGCGCATGAAGCGCTTTGAATCAAGTTCTCCGTCCATACATTAGATACTTTATCTTGTTCAGTTCCGTGTGTCAAGTCGATATCAGTTAAGTCGATAACAGTATCCATGGTGTCCCCAACATGATCAACCTGATTCGTATTCGTCAGATTGGTCCCTTTAACAGTCGGCGCTTCGTCCGCGAAGAGAAAGTCGTTTGCGGCGTCACCGTCCTCGTCGATTGTTCCGTCAGTTTTCGAAACGCCCTGGTTGGCGTGACCCTCTTCGTTCGTTTCGATGAGAACGGGATCGCCGGTTTCTATATCGGTGGAGGGTGCTTTCGTCTTTCCATTTGCTTTCGATCTTTCCATTGGATTTGGGGGCTGTTTCGTTCTTGGATCTTCACTGCCGCGAGACCGCCACTCCGAGGTTGACGTGCCGTTGACGTTGCCGCTTGTTTTATTTTCTTTGGAACCTTTCGTTGGAACCTGCCTTGTCGTGTACTTCTGTCTCGCCAAGGCGTCTGTGGCGTCGCGACCCCTTGGCCGTGACCTCGGAGGGTCTTTGCGTTTGGCCGGGTCTACCGGGGGTGTTCTGGATGGGCCGGCCCAATTCGCGGGGCCACCCTTTGTCACGCGCCCGGTATCCAAGCCCATGTTCGCTTTCCTTCGCCCGCTGATTTGAGATTCCCTCCTGTTCGCTCCACACGCCATGTTCTCGCATCGCTCCACAGCAGGCGAGTTCCTCTGCGAGCACCGCGAACACGACCACGTGTCGGTCGGACGGCCACCTCCATTCTCACGACTCAGCTTCGCGAAGGCGCCGAAGCGCCCCGCCATCGCGCACGGGGGACTGACAGAGCGCCGTTTCAAACTGAATCTGAAAACTCGTGCTTGGCGAGGCGAAGACGATTTTCGTTGTTGTTAGCGCCCACAAATCGTGGCGCCCCTTCCTCGACATGTCCGACACCGCTGAAACCTTACCCCCCCGGCCCTCAACCTCCGGAATAGGTACCACTCCAAGCGAGCTTCGGGAGTAGGCGGCGTCGGTGTCGGCGCGGAGCCTGGACCCCGAGCCTTCAAGGCGTGACGCGAGCGATGAAAAGACATCGCCCCCAATCAAACAGTTCGGCGTGGCGGACGGTTCACCCACCGCGCGCGCCCGTCTGGTTGCGAAACCAACAGCCCCTGGAGGCGCCATGCTCACCGGGTTCTCCTGCAAGATCGGCGCGCACATCGGGGTGTGGGACAAACCCTGCGGTCCCAGAATTGCGAACGCGAGCGAGCAGGCGGGACGACGAACACCCAAAACTCAACAACCGTTTCAGTCAAAAGTAGGTGGCGGATTCATCAAGCCAGACAAACACGCGAGTAGACTTTTGAATAAAGTGTGGCGCTTTCGCCTTTGTATATTATTATATCCGCTATATATAACTCCTAGCTAGATGTGGTCACGACTTCAGTGAATACCTCGTCGTCCAGGGGTTCGTTTTCGAACCCCAAATCGGTCGCTTCGGCTCGCGCTTCGAAGCGCGAACTTTCGTCGCTCCACGGAGTAGGGCCATCACGATAACTCGTTGGCTCAGACCGTTTCCGCTGCCCGGTTTTCAAATACATCTCCTGCCTCCATTGCGGCATAGGCCCCTCACCGCATCGCTCCAATAGTCTATCGTTGTACTCAAACTGCGCGTTGCCCATCCGGTGGAAGTGCCGGTCCAGGATGTGGTTGTTTTTGTCGAGCAGGATTTCCTTCTCGACGGAATGCATCATCTCGTCTCGGTCAGGTAGCGTTACCTTTCCCGAAATCGCTTGAGAAATCCACCTGCCCTGCACTTCGAACTGCGGAAACGGCACTACTTTCCAGGGCAACCCGATGAAGGACAGGCTCGGCCCGGCGAAAGGGGAAAACACGTGGTCCCACAAAGGCACTACCTTATTATCCGTCGAGGTCGGTATGATTTTTTCACTTTTGGATGCATCAGTTTTGGATGAGACATTATTGGATTCACCCTCCCCATCCCCAGATAAAAAGAAAGGAAACGTGACTTTGTATCCTGTGGCGTACACGACGACGTCGACGTCTTGTTCCGTTACGTCGTTTTCGAACGTGACACTATTAGATGTAGACCCGAACTCCACGATACCTCCCGTTCGTCGCATGTTGTCGTGGTGCGACTCGGCTGGGAATTCTTTTTTGTCGCAATCTTCTTTCCACCCCGTGGCTGACAGAATCACAGTCTGCGCAACGGACGCGATTTCTCGGGACAGGTCCTCACCACTGGCACTCGCACCGAGCACCACAACCTTTTTTCCAACGAATAAATCATCATCAGGGACTCGGTAGTTGTGCGAGTGCATCTGGGTGATTGGGGATTTGTCGGCGTTTGGAAGCTCGGGAACTCGCGGTTCGGAGTAATGGCCGTTGCACACCACCACAGCGTCGAAGATTTCTTTTTTAGTTTCGGTATCGGTATCGGAATCAGTTGTCGTGATACCCCACCGGGGCCCCCATTTCGGGTAGTCGTACCCGGGGGGCGCGACGAGGTAGTCGGGATCCATTTCGCTCGTAGGTTCCGCTGATACTACTTTCGTCTTTGTTTTTATCAACGCGCGCAACTCGTAATGGTCAGCGTACGCATCCAAATACGCCCGGACCTCTTTATGCCCGCAGAATCGTCTGTTGTCCTTGCCACTAAACCCTTTCGTGAACGGGAAACTCCCGTACCCCATCACCTCGCGCGGTAAGTTCGTGCGCAACGACGCGTACACCGAACTATGTACTTTTTTTCGATTAACTTGGATGCCCAACTTGTCGGTCTCTACGTTCTCATCGTACACCCACACCCCGCCCACATCCTTGCCCTGCTCGAACACCACCACGGTGTGGCCCTCGCGTTTGAGTTCTCTTGCCGCAGCCAGGCCAGCCGCGCCCGCGCCGATCACGGCGACCTTAGCGCGTCGGTACTCCGCGGAGGAGGATGGGGTTTCGGATTTCGCCATCGCAGAGAACGTTGGGAAGGCGCGGCGTCGCCTTGTCTGCGTCGCGCCCGCCGAGTGCGAGGAGGGGTTCGAGGGGACGAACCGAGGACTCGCGCGTAGCGCGCGCGCTCTCGCCAACATCGATGCGCCGCGCGCCGCACTCTGAGCTGCACGGCGGAGCGCGAGCAGTCGGTACGAGTGTCCGTCGTCAGTCAGTTTTCACCCCAGCCTAAAACTCGTCCACGTGGCTTTCTCTGGCTCTGAATTCCACTTCACCATGCACGCCTCTTTGGCATCCTCGCGAACGTGTTCGGGGGCGTTCGCGTCCCCCTCTCGTTCCCTGCTACGACATAAATCTGCGAACCGCGCGACGTCGCGCCCTCTTTCCACCCGCGCACCCGCCGCCTCCTCAGACATCGCGTCGGCGTTGTTCCAAGTGGACAAAAGACCCATCATCCTCTTCGACGGCGTGTGTAACCTGTGCAACGGCGGTGTTACCTTAGCGCTGGACCTGGACCCGCCGGGAAACCTGCGGTTTGCGGCGTTACAGAGTGACGCGGGAAGGGCGTTGTTAAAGAGGGCAGGCCGTGATCCGAACGACATATCCTCCATCGTGCTTGTGGAGGAAAATGGCGCTTACGTGAAATCAGACGCGGTGCTTCGCATCGCGACGTACCTTGAGAACCCCGCGCTCCCCGCCGCCGCCGCGTTCGGGATGCTCTTCCCCAACGTAATACGAGACGCGGTGTACGACCTCGTGGCGGACAACAGGTACGAGGTGCTCGGGATGAAGGACGAGTGCCGGCTAGGGGACGACAGGTTCGAGGACCGATTTGTTGGCGGTGCGCCGCGTGGTAGTGCGGAGTAAAACTCAGTCACGCTCTAAAATAAATAAAGACTGCTTGTACTACCTACTGTTACACGTACTTATACATTCTACACAGAAGCAAGGCCGTTTCTGTGTTCACCGCGTCTCACTTCCGCCATCTCCACGATGTTCTGTGCTGAGTCTCTTTGCTCGCTCTGTCGCTCCATTCGTTCCTGTCGTCTTGCCTCGCGCCGCATAACCTCCTGTTCATACGGATCATTGTAGTCCGACTGTCCAGTGACGTAATACGCCCTCATACGCTGCCCTGAGGGAGGTGATCGTCGCGTGCGGTTCGGAGCGCTAGACGTTCTGTTCGAGTCTCCCCTCACAGCGGCGTTGTATTCGGCGTCACTCAAATTGTTCCGGGTACACGCTCCTGTCGCCCGCCCCCAGTACGCCGCGGCGACGATACACACAGCCGCTAACATCAGTAAAAATATAGCAGAGGATGCGTTTTCACGCGCGCTGAGTCCGAAATCGTAGGAACAGTCACTCAACAATCCGCCCACCACCACCGGGTCTTTCGACGAGCGGACGTTTAGCACCAAGTCCACGCTCGCGCTCGGCGGGGTTCGTCCCTCTTGGGTTTCGCAAAAACCCCGAACCTCCAAAGCGCTGTTCCACTCTTGCTTCGTGCGCACGTCCGTGTGGTAGGACAACACGCACTGCTCTGGGGTGATGGGACGCAACGGGAGGGCTACTCGGGTAGAGGAAGACGCACTATCGCTTTCGCCGGCGTTCAACTCCTCTACCACCAAGGTAACTGCTTTGACCCAGTGTCTCTGCGCGATGAACCTCCTGCGGCCGCCGCCGTCGTCGCACGCCACCTGGCACCGCGCGGACGACTCACTGCTCGGGACTGTCGGACACGAGTCACAATCCACACGGTCCCGAACCGAGCTCTTGCTGTACGACCAGACAGAGCACTGGAACGGGGCGAACCGAGCAGCCCTGGACGCGTCGGCGCTCGGTCGATTTGCATTTGCGTCTCCGGAAGGAACCCCCACGGTTACTGTTACCTTCTCGCCTGGATTGACGAGCACTACTTCACCCATGGATGTACCTGGTGTACGACCTATTCGCGCGTACAACACGTGCGTCGTTGGCGTCCTTACCACATCAGACCGCGGGTCGTGAATATCGCGCTGTACCACCCTTTGTGCACCGTTTTTCGGAAATAACTCAACCGCCACGCCACCAACTCGCGCTTCAAACCCGTCAGTCACTGACGCGAACGAAGAGGCGCCCCCCAACTTCCACGCCGTTGCAGCCGAGTTGTACGCTGGAAGTCGATCACCGCGCGTGTTGTGCACAGCATCCACCGCGCGTTCGATGCCCAAAGTCGCGCTGCCAATCATCACCAGGAAAAGAGCGATCGCGGCGAGCAGTGAGCACAAACCGGGTGGTTGCCGAGCGGGGCCGCCGCGCACGCCCCCACCGCCCCCACCTCTAGCCCTCACGCGGTGCGCCAGGGCCATCGCGAGCATCATCTCTGCTCAATCCTGCGCCGTCGCTCGAGGGCGACGGCGCACATGTCAATGCCATCAACGATGACGTCACCTCTTGAGTATAATAATCCAGATTGTTACGAGCCACGTGGTTAGTTATTGACAGAAAAAATGATTACAAGTGTGATGAGCGTCTCTTTCGTGGGTCGTGGATTCTTTGTGAGGCTATGTTGTGTATTTAGAGCTAGTGACTATCGGCGACCTCCGCGACCTCCCGGGGAACGACCTCCTCCTCTTCCACCGCCGCTACCCTGAGAAAAGAAGAGAAACAAATGAAGGCGTTTGTCAGCAAAAGTGAAAGGAAAAATACTGTCTCGACGTGAAAAAAGACGCGCGCGTCTCCCCGTCGTTGACTCAAATCCGCCGCCGCCACGGTCGCTCAGTCGTGATGTATAATCACCTCCCCCGAGTGCCGTAGTAGCGGCACTCGGGGGATAATCCTGACGTGCAAATCTAAAGTTGTCGATTGATCTTCACGGCGGCCGAGCTTTGGACAAATTATTGCCTACGAGCGACGAAGAAAGAAAAAAATCCAAAAATCTAAAAAAAACAATGACGTACCAAGTCTCCCCACCCCTTCCCTTCTCTGAACCCCTTGTCGAAGTTCGAGGGCTTGTACCCAGTCATGTCCCGCGCGCTTTCCTTGTCGTTTTGTTTCTTGAGCTGTAATTTGAGGATATTAAGGAGCGAAGGGAGCGAGTCAGTCACTGTTTCTGAGGAACTGTTTTGATGCGAGAAAAGGATCAAGTAAAAACCAAAAATTCGAATAGCACGAGCATGGTCTGTCCCGAGAGGTAATGGCAACGACGCTGCGTCCCTCCAGGCAATGGAATATGCTCGGCGCACGAACGGGAGGCTTGCCGCCGTGAGCGAGAAATCCGAAGATGACTCGCAATAGCGACCAGCCTACAACCGCCGGCGTTCCTCTAAGGCGTTTGAGCTCGGGATATACACCGTGAATGAGAAGGTGCCCCGGTAGCGCTAGGTGTCGGGGCATGCGGGCAGCACGCCCCGCACCCGCCTATGGCGAGTTGCGGGTTGAAGTGTTTTCGGCATTTTAGGGTCCGGGAAACAGAAACACGTCGGATTCCTTGTGACTAAATGCTCTACCGACACTCCGTCGGGATGAAAAAACCAAACACAAATGAGAAAAAACACGCACCCTTTTCCGCCCGCCAAATCCAAACTTGTCCTCCTTGAAGTTCTTCTTCTGCCTGGTTTCCGGGGTTGACCGCCCGTGCTGCCCCCCCCCCCGCTTTTCTTCCTTTTCTCGTCTTCAAACCCTTCGGGCGCGGCGCCGTTGTCCTCGAACCCGTCGCGCTTCCGCTGTTTCCGCCACTTATCCAAACTCTTAATACTATCCTTCTTCTGAAGCGTCCTTTCCTTGAGTTTTTCAGCCTGCACTTGCTTCCCGTACCGCTTCTGCTCTCGTGCTTTCCTTCGCTCATCCTTGGTCTCCATCGAAGTCTGCTCGAAAATCAACTCCGCACGCACGCGTTTCATGTGCTCGTCGGACTTGACCATCTCGGCGTAAAAGTCGTCGGGGCGGCGGACGGAGACGCCGAGCGCTTTCAATTTACTCACCGCGACTTCCGCCGAGGCGAGCGCGCGTTCGTAGAAGCTGGTTTCGCGTGCGAGGTCGTCGTTGATATCCACGATAGGGGGCATGTTAGCATTGCCAACGACGACCATGGTGTCGATCCACTTGGCTTTGCCGGACCAGCCGAAATCTGGAAGAGTTGAGGAAGGGAAGGTATGAGGTTAGTCATGGTGCAAATTTAGGTTATGAACGTAACTTAGTTGAGTTATTAGCTCGTCAAAAGAGGGACTACAACCGCCGACGCCCCCGAAATCAGAAGCGCCCCATCGGATGGATGGATGCGTGTCGCGCGTGTATCGGTGACGTTGGTGTATCACGATAACTTATAGGGTGCATGAAATATGTGCATAGAGAGTGTCCGTCTGACGTACCTTGTAATGACGCGGTTAGCCCGGGTTTGTTGTTGATCCGAACCTTGTCGTTGCCGCCGCCGGCGCCTCTTTTTTCGCGCTGGATCGCCTCCAGCGCCGCCATCTCCGCCTCCAGCTCGTCATCCTCCTCCTCCTCGTCCATACCGGCATTTACCGCCTCATCACCGGAAACGTCATCGTCGAAACCCTCCTCGTCCTCGGAGACCGAGGGGGACTCGGGCTCCGCACGGCGTTTCTTGCCAGCCATCGCAGCGGCGCGCCGGTGCGAATTGAAAACTTTCACGTCGCTGGCGGCGGTTGGGCGGAACTGAGAAATTAATTTCGTCACGTTTTCAACTCTTCAGCTAAGAGCTACACCCCAGCTCTTCCCCTTACTCTGTCCTCCGCGGCGGCGCGCGCGTCCGCCGCCCCAGCCGGCCCTTCCACCGCATCGCACCCCCTCCCTCCCCCTAGGCCCACTACAAGAAGCGCAACACCCTTCCCAGATTTTTTCGCAGCAGCCACCGCTTGTTTCAATGGTTCATCGTCCTCTGTTTGCGCTTGCGGGTCGAGGGACAAAAACACGCACGTGTTGTTTCCAGTCGGCTCACTGTCCTCCATCTCGTTGTACCTCGCCACCGACACCACATCCCTTTCCTTTCCAAGCACACCGAGGTCGAACGTCAGGGCAGATGCAAACACATCGCTAGGGACGATTAGTGTGGTTTTTTCGGGCATTTGGAGTAAAATGCCGCATGCCGCGGCGATTGCGTCGCTTCCAGTGGCTTGTTTATCCCCGACGTTCCAAGCGTCAACTTCCAGAAACGTGGGCTCTTGTTGCTTCTTCACCAGCTTGCTTAGGGTTTTTTCAAGACCGGGCGCACCCACGGTGGCCTTCAGACTAGCCACAGTACTCACTCCCTTCTTGGGCATCTTGTTCTTCTTCTTTTTCTTGCCGAACATGGACTCGACGTCGGTGTCGTCGGATGACGAGTCATCGGCGGTTGCGTCGGCGCCGGTGTCGCCGACCTCTGAGTTGGACCCCCCCGGCGCCGTACCAGGGTCCATCCAAGGCACTAGCAGTGACGTGGTGACAACCTCTCCAGCCTTGATGGAACGGACAACTTCAGCGCACTTGTTTATTTCACTTTCGATAAACTCAAAGTGCTGCGAGGTCACGGACGCGTCGTAGTTGATCTTTGTGGTATTTTTTGCGTCATCATCGATTGATGCAAACGCCTTTTTCGCGTCTCCCGCCAACCCGTCCGCGAACCCTTCCCAGTTTCCTGATTTCGCCTCCGGGGCGTGTTCCAACACCCTGCGGTATATGTTGAACTCTCCATCCGGGGATGCCAAGGCTTTTCCAACGGCGCACCGCATTTGCGGGTCGAAGACTCCCGCCCGCAAGGTCGCGAACGTGAACCACATTTTCAATCCCAAACTTCTGATTAAGATATATTCCTTGTACCCACGGCCTTCAGCTTCAAGCACATCAACGCCTCTCAACAAAATTTCAGCCTTGACCAGCCCTAATATAGGCTGCGACGCGAGTTCGCCCTCCAACTTCTGGCTCGCTTCATCCAACACCGCCCAGTTGATCTTGTTCAGCCTCAGGTTGATCATCTTGCCTAAAGTCGAACCGGGGGCGAACTGCTCCTGCCCGGGGGCCTGCACTACGCGCCGAACGCCCTTCTGGCCTTTCGCGGTGGTTGTGGTGGATACGACGGGTGTTTTATGTTTCGACCTCCCGTGGAGTTGGTTTCCGCATGGCGCGAGGAACGAGCCGGAGCCGAGCGACGCGGCCATCGCGGAGGTGCGCAGATGGATATGATTGCATCGTCACGTTTTTTTTTGGACAAGTCGGCACACCAATCACGATTTTTTAGGCACTTCGACCGGCGCAAAGCACCATGGCTCCAAGCCCCATCGAGTCCTTGGTGGCTTCCGCCGGTGCGGCGATCGAGACGCTTCAAGGTCACGCCACGAACGTTCGCGGTTTAGATGCGGAGGCGCGTGCGCGCCTGGACAACCTTCCCCCCCCCACCGATGACGACCCATCAGATGTGGTAAAGCTTCGTTCAAAGCTTCGCGTCATGCAAAGGAGCCTTCACGGACGGCTGCGAGGAACTCTGAAAAGCCTGGAGCAGATGCGAGGCAACGTGGACACCGCACTACTGGCGCACCACAGGTTTAAAACCGCGAAGGACGATGGTGAGAAATCGGAAGCGGCGGAGGAGGGACAGAAGATCTCTTCTGATCTAGATGAGATTTTAGAAGACGCAGAAGACGATGGATTGTTCGCAAAGTTGCCGGAGATGCCACCTGGAGACGACGCAAATCAAAGACTAACTGACGATACTGACGAACCTAAAAAAGAATCATCCACGAGCGAGGCTGCTGGGATACTTTCCCAGACGGATCCATTCGCACGACTTGATGCACTTTCTGGCGCGGATAGAATGAGCGTTGATGAATTGAAAAAACTCAAGTCATCCCGCGACGCGCTTCAAAAGATTATTAAATTTCTGAAAAGAACTGAACGCGACGTCGACGTGTCGGCGAAACTAGCGGCTGAAATAAAATCCCTTTCGATTCCGGGTGATGGAAGTGTAGGAAGTGACGAAGTCACGGAAGACGTGCAACAATACTCCTCGGAAAACTTCGCGTACGGCACGACGAGTTTAAACACGTGGCTCGCGGTGGTCACGGCGTGTCCCGAACTCGTGGAAGAAATGAGAAAGTTGGCACGGGGATATGACGGAAATAATACTGTATCTCCTCTGGAACAAAAGCCCCATTGCTGTGTATTCGGCAGCTCGCTCGGGTGGCTCGTGTTTTACCTCGCCCTGGGGCAAATGGTGCCGTGCATAGGGTACGAGCTTCTGGAAGGCAGGGTGGAGGTTGCGAATGAAGCGGGGGATTTATTATCCGATGATGATGACAATAAGTTCCGAGACCTGTTCCAGTTTAGTGTAAAAGACTGCAACACCGTGTCTCTTGCGAACGTCTACATATGCGTTTTAACAAGCCAGTGCTGGGACTTATCGTTGAAAACTAAAATAGCGGAACACTTAGCCTTAAACTTACCTAAAAACGCGCTGGTAGCGGACTACGGCGACTTTTTGAAAAACGCCAAAGAGTTTGGCGAACCCATTAAGAAAGTTATAGCGCCGACGAGCTGGAATGATAAACAAACCTTTTACGTGTTCAAGAAGAAATAGAAAGTAATGTAGACAATGTAGACAGTGTATCAGTATTAGCTAGCTCTGTTGTGATATTAAATAACCGTGATAATCAATAACCATTACACTCCCCAATTAGGCAACACATCCATGGCTTCTGTAATAATGTCAATCGTCATTTTAATCACGGCGCCCGCATTTCTAGGCGGCGGAGTTAGCTCTCCCTTCCGAGGCGCCCGGTTCGTAAAGTCCCGTTTATCGAAGTGCCACCCCCCTTGCTTCAACGTCCCTTGGTTAACCCCCCCCGTGAACTTTCCGTTTTTATCAAAGTCGTCGCCGTACGTGTAGTGAATGATGAACGCGTCTTTATTTTTTACGGATAACTCCTTGTCGTACGGCGGCTGGAGCATGAAGTGCGGAACCAACTCGTGTTTTACGCCAACCTGCGCGGACGCGATCGAGTACGCCCACATCTCCACCACCCACCCGAACGCATCGTTGGCCTCTTTGTCTTTCTTCATTTTAATTGCTAGGTCGTTCCACTTAGGGACAACCATTTTTAAATCATTTAAACTAATCATCACTGGGGAGGAGCCTATTGGGGCGAAAGCCTCTTTAGGCGCGAGCGCTTCGTTAAACCGCTCAACGATTTTCCAATATTTCGGCTTCGTGGGCTCGATGTAGAAGAACGGGAACGCCACGGCGGTATCGTGGGTAGCTAACAAAGGCGGCGGTTTAATAAACAAGTGATCGGGCTCGGACATCAGTATGAATTCTTCCGGAATTTGGTCACTAAACTTATCGATCCACTGCTGAAACGCGTACGGGCGGTGTAAAACTACATAACCCTCGTCGTTTATGTTTTTTGGCAAAGTATCGACAATCACGGTGGGTATCTCATCCATCAACGAATCCTCGTGCCCGGAGTGTAAAATCCGCGTGAACCCACCGAACGCGGAATCTGGATTCTGTTTTTTCAATTTAAGAAACTGGAAATACATCACCCGGCTTTGCCACCGCTGGTATGGGGCGTCGTTCGCGGTGAGCAACACGTGGAACTTTCCTTTTGCGGACTGCTTATCCATAGAAGACGAATGCTCCTTAATCTCGTGCTCTACTATAGTCTCTTTGGTCTCCTTCACTGACTCCTTTGTTGCTCCGTCGCCATTGTTCTTCACTGCCGAAAACACGAAATCCAGGCGGCCATGCCCGTGTCCATCGAATCCATTACCAATCTCATGACCTCCACTTCCTCGGGTCTCCTCTCTTCCATCCCCCCAACCTACCCCACCACCCCTCCCCGTGCTCCTCCCCCCCGCTTTTGCCACGACGTGCGGCTCGAACGAAAACGCGTCGTGCTTGTCCTCCAGGTGATGCAGGTGCGAACCCATGTGGTGGCCGAAACGTGAACTCATTCCATGCCCGTGTGAAAACGCCGCGATGTTGTACGTCACGAGCGCGGACACGGTGAACACGCCTACTGCGAATACCGAGGATGACTTTCGACCCATAGTGCGTGTTCGTGTAGGGCGGATCCCACCGAACACTCCGCCCACGCGCACGCGCCGCGCCGCGCCGGTAACACTAAAGAGGCCGCGGCCTGTCGAGAGGTCGAGAATCTCGGAAGTGCCATAAACTTATGAGTGGATCGTGTCTGTCTCGTGAAAGGTTTTGACACACGTCTCTTCAGTCTCTGGCGCGCGTCATCTCCAGCGCGCCGCCGTGGCATGGCGACGCCCGGGACGCACACCGGCGACAGTCTGGAGGACCGACTGACCGTCGTGCTCACGACATCGCCCGTCGGGTACGCACAGAGCAAATAGTCCCGGCCCGCGAAATCTGTTGGGTGCCCACCGCCGCCGCCGACTCTCATCTTTCTCATGTCTGATCTCTCTTGTCCCCAACCCCCCTATCAACAGCACGCACCCCTCGACCCGCTTACTGGAGGAAGTGTTCGCTTCCATCGCGCACTTTGGCGGCGCGGGGGGGTGCGCAAAAGTGATCGTAGCGGACGGCGTGAAGCTCCGGGATGGCAAAGGGGTTGGGGATTGCAAGTTTAGGAGTGGCATGGTCACCAAGGACGCGGAAATAAATTACCGCCGGTACTTGAAGCGCATCGAGGTATTGATCAACAAGAAGGGTTCAGCTCTGTATGATGCTACGTTATTAGTTCTAGAGCAAAGACACGGGTTCGCACACGCGTTGCGTCGAGGTATGGTTCGCGTGAAGACGCCGTTCGTGTTGGTTGCACAGCACGACCGAAGTTTCGTGAAGGCTGTGGATTTGGAAAACATTTTACCCAAAATGCACAACGTCAACGTTAAGAATCAATTGAAATCAAGTAGTGACGCGGAGAGTGGTACTGCTACTGCTAGCATCACTGCTACTAGTACCCGCACTGCATCTCACACTCACACACGCTTGAACTACGTCGGGTTCCCCACCGGCACGACGATCACACACGCGCACCACGTGCGGAGTAAATACGCGCTTGAGGTGACACCGTTTGAAGTGGGTAGCGACGATGCGGGTGATGACAACCAAAAAAACAAA
>MDSY01090269.1_pt1 | contig 25207 bp, 22 predicted proteins | sample 811131 | NCBI WGS metagenome assembly MDSY01 (sample SAMN05326643, study PRJNA326480) | marine metagenome | isolation source: seawater | place: Atlantic Ocean: South West | collected 2010
CTAATTATAGCTTAAATATTTTTTAGAATTAATTATTTCTGAAAATATCACGAGAGAACACTTTATGCTTAAAAGGTTCTAAATTTTCATGTTGTCTATTTGCAATTATCAAAGATGCTCTTTTTGCAAAAGTCTCAAAATTATTTTCAACTAAGCACCCGAGGAAGTTAGATTCGCTTATTAGCGGCTCATAAATGATTACCTCCAACCTTTTAGTTTTTAGCAAGTTAATAATATCTAGTATTGCAGAGAATCGAGAGTTATCTGATCCAGACTTCATTGCTAACTGAAATATCCCAACAACCTTAGGGCTTAGGGATAAAATATGATCTGCAATAAATATTTTTCTACTTTTATTAGAGTCTATGGTTGCTTGAATTAAATCATGGGGAGTATCCTCAAAGTTACTTAAAAGCTGTTGCGTGTCCTTTGGAAGGCAATATCCACCATATCCAAAGGAAGGATTATTATAAAAGTCTCCAATTCTAGGGTCCAAACTTATACCTGAAATAATATTTATAGTTTCAAGGCCATGACTCATTGAAAAATTATCTAGCTCATTAAAATATGCAACTCTCATTGCTAAGTAGGTATTGGCAAATAATTTAACAGATTCTGCTTCAGCGGGATCCATAAATAATATTGGAGTATTATCAACTTCAGAAATCTCCTGGAGTATATTAGCGAACTCTGTGCCATCCCGCTCACTGCCTCCAATAATTATTCTTGATGGATAGCGATTATCATGAAGAGCCTCACCCTCTCGAAGAAATTCTGGGCAAAAAATAATCTTAGCAGAGCTATACTTTAGCTTCATACTGTTAGTGAACCCAACAGGAACCGTGGATTTGATAACAATTAAGGCATTAGGAGAATATTTTATAGCCTCTTGAATAGAGGCTTCAACACTAGTGATATCAAAACTATTCTGCCCATCATTGAAGTCAGTAGGGGTAGATATAATTATGAAGTCAGCCTGATCTAATGAAATCTTAGGATCGCTTGAAGCGCTAATATCCAAAGTATTATTTTTTAGAAATTGTATAGTTTCCTCATTTTGCAAAGGAGACTCATTGGCATTAATTTTTTTTATTACCTCTAGGTTAATATCTAAAAAAGAGACTTTGTAAGCCTGAGCAAGCAATGCTCCTAATGACATTCCAACATATCCAGCTCCAATAATAGCAATTGAGATTTTTTGTTGTTTTTGTTGCTCCATTTATATCTACCGTTTGATGGGATCAGTGTCTGTGCTTAAGAAATTAATGTACATCTTTTTATGAGCTTCAGCTACCGCTTGATAGCTAAAGTTATCAATAACGTACTGTCTTGCATTGCGTTTTATTTCAAAAGTATCTTCCTGCTTCAAAACTGATTGAATTCCAGTAATCAAATCTAACTCGTCAAACGGCTGGGCTAAATATCCATTAATGTTGTGATGGATTAGGTCGGCATTTCCACCAACATTGAATGCAATAACGGGAGTGCTGCATGCCAAGCTCTCAAGTATGGTATTAGAAAAATTCTCTTGTAAGCTTGGCACGACCACTGCATCAGCTGCATCATATAGAGTATTAAGAGAAGCATCATTATCTATTTTTCCCACAAAAAAAATTTTATCATCATACATGCCAGGTAAAATGTCTTGATTATTACCAAAAACTACCAAAGTAATATTATTATCTTTTAACCCTGCCCAAGCACTAAGAAGAACATCTAACCCCTTATTAGGATCTGACAATATATTTAGGGCACCACAAAGAATAATTTTTTTGTCCTTTGGTAACTTCCATAACTCCCGGGATTGAGATTGATTAATGGACTTGAATACATCTGTATCAATAGGGTTAGGAAGGTGAAAATGTTGTTTTGATTGAAGTAAAATACTCTTTTTAGACATATTAAGTAGCCACTGACTTGGAGAAATTATTCCAAGCTTAGATTTAGAGCGATAAGCTTTTTTTTTGGTCTCAAAAAATAGTTTAGAAAAGGTCCCGCACTGATGGGTTATGGGATCATGTCTTTTGCATAGGTGTAAATTATGACATGCCCCACTAAAAGCCCAATTATCATGAAGAGTCCAGACAACTGGTGGTTTTATTTTAGCAAGGTCCTTGATAGAGAGCATTCCATTGCAAATCCAATGCAAGTGGACGATATCTGGCTCTAGAGAGTTAATTTTTTTGATAATTGCTCTACTTCCTATCCAGGAGGGGCTAAAGTTATTGATGTCTTTTCTAAGAATTCTTGCGGGAAGAGTATCTATAAATGTAAGAATTTTATTAAAAAATACAGCAATAGGATTGATCTCTGTAATTACTAGGGGGCTATTACTTAACTTGCTTTGAACCAACATGCTGCTTTCAATACCTTGTCCAATTAATGCATTATGAAGTCTATTTGCAGCTCGAGATGCTCCCCCCTTAGTATCGAATGCGTTGACATGAAGAACTTTCATTTTAAAAAAAATATTTTTTTAAGCTTGGTCTGGAGTCTCGTAAAAATGCTTCTTCTCGACAAATAATGTTCTCTGATTCTACTGATTGCAATAATATTTTCTTGGAGTGGCTCAGAAAAATTAAATTTTGCGTTTGTGTTTAATGGTGTGTCAATTTTAACTGGCAGGCCATCATCTAAGCAGTTATCGCCAGTTCCATCAAAGCCAATATTATAAGTAAAAGATTTTGATGGGCTTACGCACAATCCTGCCTGCAAAAAAATTGTAGCGTACCAAAAAATTGCCCAGGTATTAGCTTCGCCGGAAATATTTCTCTGCACTTGCGGCCAAAACTCATTAGTCCCATCTAAATCAAAAGTTTTAATCTGGGCAAGAGTCATCTTTTTGGTAAGCTCTAGAGGAGCTTTTTCAAAAAATTTCCATCTATCTCTCCAGGTTGCCCAACCCCAGCAATCCATCACTCTATTCATAAAAATATCTCCCAATAAGTCTTCAGATATAGGATGAGCATAACCATTAATATGCCAAACTTTTGACTCTGCTTCAAAAAAATCAAGCGCCTGATTCATATAGTTTAGAAATTCTGGGCTAGTCATAATATCGTCCTCAAGCACAATGACTCTGTCAAAATTTATTAAAACCTCGTTAACGCCAGAAATTACTGAGGATGCTAAGCCCTGATTTATTGGATGCTCAGTGATCTTAATTGATTGAAAACCAGATAGATTATGAATAATATCCCTGACTTCAGCGACAGCCTCTTTATCACTCTCTGATTTTGGCCCATCACTAAAGATTATGATGTCAGATTTGCTGGCGTGATTATTATTTTTTAATGCGTCTAAGGTATGGCGAACATGATTAGGTCTATTGTATACAAAGAGGGCTATTGGAGCTCTGTGAGGACTATGTGGCATATTAATAATTTATATTACTGTAGTTTACTCACAGTATTGAATAATAAGATAGTAGGCTCATCATTTAAAGAATCTTTTGATAGAAGAGTGAAATCTATGAGAGAAATTATTTCTAAAGAATAATCCAGCAAGCCCTCTGGCTGTAATATACATTCTCATGGCCCATTGAATATTATTTTTTCTCATGACTAAGAAATTTTCAAAATAAGTTCTATAAGATCCACTTACTCCCCCAAGCCTGAATGCACCAACAGGCTCATCAAAAATCCAAAAATGACGAGATCTTTTGATGGCTCGTAATAACAAATCATAATCGGAGCTCAATCCAAACTGCGTATCAAACATACCTAAAGATCTTAGAAAGCTTAGTTTCATATAAACTGCTAAGTGTGGACTTGGCATCCCGGTATAGCTATTAGATTTAATGGGTATTACTTTCAATGGAGAGGAGAGTGCTATTCGGATTCCTTGCTCACTCTCTATGTGAGCCGATCCAAAGGAATAATCAAAGTGATCTTGTTGATAAGCGCTAGCTAATTTAGAAATAGTATTTGGATACAAAATATCGCTTGCATTTAGAAATCCAACTAGATCTCCAGATGAAAGCTCAATCCCCTTATTCATTGCGTAATAAATACCTTGATCTTTTTCGCTAATCAAGATGTCAATCTGATGTTGATTGCTTTTTAATATATCAAAAGTTCCATCGTTGGAACATCCATCAATCACAATATATTCTATATTTTGATAGTCTTGCAAGAAAACGCTATTCATGGTTTCTTGGATGCAGTCTTTTCCATTCCTTACAACCGTAATAATGGTTACACGCGGAAGTAAGCTCTCCAGATCATTCTTAATCATTACTTATTTTAACTGAAAGAAAGAAAAACTGATTCATTGGATATAATAAGCAAACCGGACGTCGCTTTTTTACACTATTAAGTTATTCGTCTAAAGGTTTCTCTCTACTAGCCTCATGAGCTATCAGCTTTCTTAAGAGGCAAGCTGTGATCGACTGGTCTGTAATCAATCCAGCTAGTCTGCACTCCTTCTGGATACCAGCTGGAGACTCTATGCCCAGTCCAGTAAAGAGGGGCTATAAAATAAGAACTTCCTGATTGACTTGGGTTTATGCGAGCTGCCCACCATGCAAATGTGCTAGGCGAAAGAATGCCACCGCCCATGCATAATGACATCATTGAGAATTCTATTTTCTGGCTTTCTTGGATAACAAAAGTGTTGCTTTGATTTGTAAAAAATTCCATTGCATAAGGCTTGTCATTAGAGAAAATAAGGAATGTGGCTTCTGGGTTTCTAGATTTAATTAATTCTATTTGATCATAAAACCAATTTAGAGGAACTACTGCAGGATTTTCATTATTCGGCCAACTTACAAAATCTCCCCTTCTGATGTGAACAAAATATAGATTTTGAGAATCTTGATTGAACTTTAGTAATTTATTCTTGGCAGACTTTAAGAGATCAGGATGAAATTTTAATGTTTTAATTGCTAGTGGGGATGCTGTATTCTCAGACTGAAAATATATTTTTTGAAAATAAACTATCGAAGAGAATAACCCCTTAGTTATTTGAAACTCAGATCCCTCTTGAGTTCTTTTCTCTCCTGCTGTTGAGATTAATCGAAAGTATTGAGACAGTAATCTAAGAAAGAATGGCAAGACTTGGATGCAAAGTCTGAAAAAAATTTTATATATTAAATTATCCTGATCCTTGGGAGAGGGAATGTTAATCAAATCTAGGTCAAATATGTCATTAATTTCATCGAGACCGAATGTAATTATTCGAGATGAATTATCGTATTTTTTCATGGCTAAATATTGAAAAATTTGATTGCCAAGCTCACCACTTTTAAAAAAAATAATCACGTTGGCTGTGCTTCTAGTAAGAGCTGATAGATAGATATAAGAGTATTTAGTAACATTGAATCTGGGGGTCAGCTCGAAGACCTAGATAGCTCTATAAGATTAATAACATCTATAAGTTTTTGAACAACAAATTCTTCATTGAACCCTTTTTCAACGATGTCTCTGCCCGCTGCTCCCATTGCAACTCGCTTAGTTGGATGTAAATTTATCATTTTTTGCAGTACATTTTTTAGAGAATCCATATCTTTTGGGCGGCATAGAAAACCATTAATATTATCCTGAATAATATTACTACACCCAGGAACATTTGTAACAATTGCTGGTAATCCCATTGCACAAGCTTCTAGAATGCTTCTTGGCATGCCTTCACGATAAGATGGCAGTACAACAGCATCAACATTAGCCATCACACTTGGAACATCTTCAGATGGTCCTATCCAAGAAATACCAGGCAATTCACTCCAATCATTTAATTCCCTTATTGAAATATTAGAATGATTAGCATTATTGGTATAGCCGCAAAGCACTAGCTTACATATTATATCTTTTTGATTAAGCGAAGAAATTGCTTCAATTAATTCTCGCAACCCCTTGTCTGCAAGCATTCGTCCGACATACAGAAAGATCGGCACCTCATCAGCTGGACGAGCCTGTTTTAATTTAGGGTGAAATTTTTTTAAATCAACTCCAGAGCCAGGAAGCAACTCTAATCGGTCTACAGGAACTAATCGTTGCTCCACAAGTAAATTAAAATCTTCAATATTTTGACAGAATATTTTATGCGCAAAGCATTGACTTAGCTTATATAAAATTTTGATTAGCAAGCTCACTATATTAGGATGAATGAATGCAGTGCCTAAACCTGAAATATTATTAATACACTTACTTTGAGATAGCCTTGATGCCCAGGCTCCATAAATATTTAATTTTAAAGTAAAGTGAAAAATAGCAAGGGGTTTTTCAGATCGATAGAATCTAACTAATGATAATAAGAGTTTCAAATCCTGAAAAAGATTTACTCCTTGACTATTCATTTTGATTTCAACCCATTCGCAGCCTAGATTTTTTAATGCTTCAGTGTGGCTATCAAAAGGGGCTAAGCAAATAACCTTATAGCCAGAATTTATAAGCTTGATAATAGACGAGCTACGAAAATTTAAAAGATACCATGACGAATTTGCCGCTAAGATAATTTTTTTCATTTACAGTAGTCCCTATAGCTGCGAAGTTCTTGAGAGGGATTTTTGACTATTTGAATGAACGTCATGTAAATTTCTAGACCGCATTAAATAATATATTCTTATATGGCAACCAAAGCGCTGCATGCGATGAGAAATTTAACCAAACAAACATTACCGAAAAATAATAACCAATAATTATTAATACGATCCACTGATTAATTGAGCCACCACGGCTCCCAAAAGCTTCCGGCAAATAGGCAAATACCACCAATTGAATAGGGATCATGTATAAACCAATACGATCTAATGCAGTACTAGCATCAGTTAAAAATAACATGCCCATCAAAAGCAAAGAAATATATGCAAAAATTTTCCATAACACTCTATCTGAATCCGGAAGGTTAAATCTATGATTCCAAATAAGAAAAATGGCTGATGGAATAGCATTCATAGTCAATCTAATAAATGCACCCTGAGACCTATATTGGGCTTCAATATAGTTAAAGATCAGTTTTTCATAAGCTGCAGATAGAAAAACAAAATATACATAAGCAATTATGACTGCGAAAGAGAAAAAAACTACTTTCCTGTTCTTTGTTGAGGCTAATGCAGCAATTGGCATTAACAAAAATGCGGCTTTATGGATAGTAGCAGCTATTAAAATTAATATCACAAACCTAAATCTTTTTTCCCTGCTTAAGAACACCAACCCTATCATTGCTATGCCCAGGGCAACGCCTTGTCGGGTATAGCCCATAGCAACAACAATCACCATATAAGGAAATGCTACAGCTAATGCAAGAAAAGGTCTGGGCAAATGTCTACAAAAAAATGCAAGACCTAGTGAGAATATAAAACCACAAAATATATTTACTCCATATATTCCCCACCCTAGTTCTAGTGAGGCATAGTTCAGAAGGTTATAACCAGGATCTTGAAGTATATTGAGGGACCCTAATACATCATTAGGGTTGAGACGCTGTAAATGACGAATATAATTGGTCCAATCCCCTCCTACGTAGTGCCTCAATCCTATAAAAAAAGTAAGAAAGAGAATCATAATCCACCAGAGTATGCTCAAACTGCTGTTATATCGACCATCGAGCGTCAAGGAGACTCTTCTTTTGCTCAAAATAGCAAAAAAAGATATTACAAAGAAGAATAACCAATAGCTAAGCATTATTAGCTACGCCCTCAACTGAGTTGTGAGAATCTATCACTTTAGTCCTGAGCCTCTAACCATGATTGAAGCATTAAAATACTCCATAGCTTAGCAGAATGATCATATTTTTTTGAGAGATGTTGACTCCATGCCAGACGGATTGGTTTTGAGTGTAGGAGTCCTTCTTGCTCAAGTCTAGTCTCATCTAAAAGATTTTCTGCCCATTCACGAAGGGGGCCACGAAGCCATGCCCCCAATGGAATACTAAACCCAGCCTTAGGTCTCTCAATGAGATTCTTGGGTACGTCTTTATAAAGTAGCTCTCGCAAAATCCATTTAGTTTGATTTCCATTAATTTTCATTGACAGCGGCAGTTGCCAAGAAAATTCCACCACTCTATGATCAAGAAAAGGTGCTCGAGTTTCTAAACCCATGGACATTGCTGCCCTATCTACTTTACATAAAATATCGTCTGGTAGATAAGTGCGAGTATCCATATGCATCATCTGCAACGCAGGGTCATACTTTGTAAAATCTTGGTTAAGTAAGAGCTGAGTATTTTCATATTCTAATGTTGTAGATGCGCCTTTTACGAGTTGCTCATTATGCCACTGAGAAACTAAGTTATTATATAAATCTAAAATTGAGTGAGTCTCCTTTATAGCATGGGATAACTTATGAAGTTTTTGCCCTGGCAATGAGATAGGCATGAAATTTAATATCTTGTCTAAAGTAGTTGGCGAAAGAGCCGCCATTGGTCTGCTGAGGGCATTTCGCATCCAAGACGGTAGAAACTCTATTTTTTTCCATATCCGAGGCCCCCAAAGATATCTATTGTAACCTCCAAAAATTTCATCTCCAGCATCCCCAGATAAGGCAACTTTTACATATTTTTTAGCGGACTTACAAACAAAATATGTTGGAATCTGAGAAGAGTCAGCAAATGGTTCATCATAAATAGTTGGGAGGCTTGGAATAATATTTAAAGCATCTTCAGCAGAGACGCGAAGATTAAAATGTTCAGTATTTAGATGCTCGGCAACATTTTTTGCATAACTAGATTCATCGTATTGAGCATCCTCAAAACCAATTGTAAAAGTTTTAATTTTAGACATGCTATTTTTCTGCATAGTAGCTGCAATCAGGGAGGAGTCCACTCCTCCACTTAGGAATGCTCCTAATGGAACGTCTGACTGCATTTGTTGTGTTACAGCTTGAGTAAAAGTTTGATCTAGAGCATTCAATGCTTCTCCTTCTGATATTTCGCTAGCATTCATACTATTTTGAATGGTCTGTTCCAAAGACCAATACTGTTGAGAAACTAGCTCATTCTCACCTAAGTTTTCTATTCCGAACGTTAAATAATGACCAGGTTTTAATTTAAAAATATTTTCATAAATGCTAAGTGGTGCTGGAATATAATTGAACTTCAAAAACTCTACTACAGCATCTCGGGATATGAGGTTTTCAAAATCCGGAAATGCCTTGATTGCTTTTAATTCTGAAGCAAAAACAAAGTTCTTATTTGAAAAGCCATAGTAAAGAGGCTTCTCTCCAAATCTATCTCGAGCTAAAGTTAAAGATCCTAAGGTTTTATCCCATAAAGCAAAAGCAAACATACCAACTATTTGCTGAAGAGCAGTCTCAATCCCATAAACCTCAATTGCCTTTAATAAAGTCTCAGTGTCAGAATGTCCTTTCCACTCCAATTGATTGCCTAAAAACTTCTCTAATGATTGTCTGATTTCAAGGTGATTATATATTTCACCATTAAAGGATAAAATATAACGCTTGCATTGAGAATGCATTGGCTGATGGCCTGCCGACGATAAATCAACTATTGATAAACGGCAGTGACTGATGCCCACCCGCTTTTGTAGATCAACCCATGAGCCAAGATCATCTGGGCCGCGATGCTTTATTTCATTAATCATTTTTTGAGCAATCAGCTCTAAATCATGAGTACCTTCTTTCTCGTTTAGGATAACACCTGCTATGCCACACATTGTTTTATGTCCTTTAGATTAGTCTTGATGATCTTCAACTTTACGTGCATATCCAATAGCACACCAATAAGGAGCATTGTTAGAAAAGCTAATTTTTTCTAGGCCAGCAGATTCCATCATGCTTTGAATTTGAGACTTTGAAAATCTTTGTTCAAGAGGCGTCCCAAAGCGATCTCTTGCGTCTGTGCGCATTGTGTAAAAGCTAGTATGCCTATAATAAGAAAGGGGTATATTTTTAACAGATAAACTCAATGCACTAAGCAAACCACTGAATCTAGCTATTGGCAGATAGATTAAGGCAGCAATAATATTGGTTATCAAATGCTTTAGGGTCGGAGGAAGATGAAAAATAATTTTTCTAATAATGTCTGAAGCTTTCCATATAAGCTTAAACCAAAGAGGCCTTCCATCAAAGCTATAGTAGAGATAGAGAAGTAATGGCGCCCCAGGCTTTAAGAGATCTGTGCATGATTGAATTGCTTGCTTGGTATCTGGTACATGATGCAAAACTCCTAAAGAATAACCAAAATCTTGGCTACCAGGCTTAAGAGGAGAACTATCTAGGGATGCTTCATAAAAAGAAGTATTCGTATGTGATGATAAATTTGATTTTGCAATATTTATTGCTGTGGAGGGATCTATACAGTTTAAATGACCTACTTTCGGAGCAACTAGCTTAGCCCATCTGCCAGAGCCACAGCCCATATCGAAACCCTCAGCATTAGGTGATAGATCTTTCCAAGGGAAAATAGAAAAATAGTCATCAAAAATTTTGAGGGCTTCTTGATCTGTCATTCCTGATTGATTAAATCTAGACCATTCATCACCAAAACTTTGAACAGTATCTTTATCTATATTATTTTTCATTATTTCTTCCAGATGGATTGCAAAATCGTATTAAGTATTTTTTTTGAGGCATACCCATCTCCATATGGATTGGTTGCTTGGCTCATGGACTCATATAAACGAGGATCATCTAACAAGTTATTAACATGTTTTATTATCTCTACTCTATTTGTTCCAACTAGCAGGACTGTCCCAGCAGTCAATGCTTCAGGGCGCTCTGTTGTATCCCTTAAAACTAAGACAGGCTTACCAAGTGACGGCGCTTCCTCTTGGATGCCACCAGAATCTGTAAGAATAATTTCAGATCTATCCATTAAATAGGCAAAAGATAGATAGTCTTGGGGTTCTATGAGATGGATATTACTAGTCGCTCCTAAAATCTCTTTAACAGGAGATAAAACGTTTGGGTTTAAGTGAACTGGATATAAAATTTCAATATCAGCTCTTTGTAAGGCAAGCTCCTTGAGAGCGAAGCAAATATTCTGGAATCCTTCACCAAAATTCTCTCTTCTATGACCAGTAACTAACAATAGTTTTTTACCAGTATCTAAAAATTTAAACTTTTTTTTCAAATTGCTCTTTATACTTGGATTCTCTGAGATTCTATTCAGAATCATAAAAAGAGCGTCTATCACTGTGTTGCCAGTAACCCCTATCCTCTCTTCAGGAATGCCCTCTTTTAATAAGTTTGATTTTGCTTGGGCAGTTGGAGCGAAATGGTATTGCGCAATAGTGCTGACTACCCTGCGATTAATTTCTTCTGGCCATGGAGAATAAATATTATCTGTTCTTAACCCAGCTTCAATGTGCAGTAAGGGGATTTGTTGGTAATATCCCGCAAGACTAGCTGCAAGTGTAGATGTGGTATCCCCATGAACTAGAATTGCATCTGGTTTAAAGTCCTCAAGAATCAATGGTAATGACAAGATAATTTTAGCAGTTAGTTCGGATAAAGTTTGTCCATCAGTCATAACCATTAAGTCATGATCTGGAACTATCTCAAATAAGTCGAGAACCTGATAAAGCATTTCTTTATGCTGACCTGTTACACATACCATGCAATCAATCTCAGATGATGCCTGAAGCTCTGAGATCAAAGGAGCCATTTTTATTGCTTCTGGGCGAGTACCGAAAATAGTAAGAATTTTTTTCATCCTGCTAGTGTAATAGTATTGGAACTCATTGCTTCGATCGTATATTTATTAGAATCAATTTTTCCAGGAATAGAATTATTATTTATTATTGCATCAAACCATTGATCCTCATTGTAATTACTAATTTTTATGTCTATAAATTCTGCAGGAACTTGAAGCCCTTCATAGGCAAAAGTTGTTAGACCAGCTAGTTTTGCCTCTAGCAAAGCATAGGAAAAGGACTCTTTAGTAGAGGAATGAAGATATAAATCGTGTTTAAATAGCTGATCTACAACGGCAAGATGTGAGATTCGACCCAAAAGTCTTACAGGCAAATTATGAGTAGCTATAAATTGCTCTACGATATTTCTATCTGGCCCATCGCCTATGATTGTTAATGCGTAGCTATTATCTAATTCAAATAATTTTTTAAAAACTTCCAATAAAAATATGACATTTTTTCTTGATTCAAGAGCGCCAATATAAATAATATTTTTATTGGTACTTGGTATTTTATGTATATCAATAAAATCAGCTTGATTGATACCCAAGGGCAAATGATAAATTGGTGCTGAAACCTGCCCTGCGAAATGATCCATTTGTAAAAAATCTAAATAAGGTTGAGATACGGTGGCAATTGGATGATGAATACACTCTATTAACTGGATTTCTTTTTGTTTTAGTGCTCTCACCTGTTTCTCAGTAACTTTAAATGACTGCAAGTTATCGCTCCATACTGCATGAAGCATGGTAATGGACGGCACGTTTGTATTCCAAGAAAGGTAAATATCCTCAAAGACAAAGTAATCAGCTTGTTTACCAAAAAAGAATTTAAATAGCATTTTGGTAACAATTCCTTTGTATGCAAAACCCAATGGAAATTTAAAAAAATTAATTAATTTTTCTGCGAAGTGTGGGAGATATTTAATAAACAAAGGGAGGCTATCTAATGTATATACATTCACTTGATAGCCTTGTTGCTCAAGTCCATCTCTCAGGGATTGCAGGTGAATATTTACTCCTCCTACAATGAAAGTAAAGCCTCCGTAAAATATTGATACCTGTTTCTTCTTTGTCATATTAGGTTTTCTTATAAACTCAAGAGAGATTCAAAGTGCTTAGCTGTAACTGTCTTTTCACAAAAGGGCAAGATAGCCTCATCTAATAAGTCGCCTCGGATCGGAGCATAAATAGCCTCAAGTATTTTTTTAGATAGGCCAATAGGATTATGGATTGGCGCAAGGTATCCATACTTGCCATCATTTAAAACTTCCCTTGGGCCAGTTGGGCAATTAGTGGAAACAGGAGTACAGCCACACATCATAGCTTCAACTAGGACATTAGGCAGTCCTTCTACATGAGAGGAAAGAATAAAAATATCTGAATTTTTAAAATAACTTAAAGGGTTTTGCACGAACCCAGCTAACTTAACAGAGTCCTCAAGACTCAACTCAATTATTAATGCCTGTAACTCCTGCTTAAGCGGGCCATCTCCCAATATTAAGAGCTTTACATCTTGAGATAGCTGAATGTGCTTAATGGCATGAATAAGATCTTGAAAGCCTTTCCATTCCTCAAGAGCCCCGGCAGCTATAAGTTTTGGGCAGTCACCGGCTTCAAACCAAGGTTCATTGATGGGTTCTCTTGATTTTTTTTTCGATTCTTCATCGACAACAATATTATAAATACACTGATGTCTAGTATTTTTGAATACTTTGTTATATTGCTTGACCATATCCTCTGATACGCAAGTCAGTACATCTGCCCTCCAAGAAATTAGCTGCATAACTTTTTTTAAAAACCATGGTTTTGAAAAAATTTTATTTGAATAAGTATCAAAGGGAGTAACTCTTGACGAGCAGCTAATCTTACATTTAGATCTAGAAAGAATTGCAGCAAATAGAGTAACAGCATTTAAGTGGTCTCCTGCTGAGAAGATAATTTCCGGTCTCTCCTTTTTTAAATAGTCTATTAAATCAAATAGCATTGATGAGACACGTTGTTTATTAAATGTCTTTACCCGAATATTTTCTATATCTGGCAGGCTAAATCCCTCATTAACATCGCCATAAATTAACTCGACAGCATGGCCCTCAGCAGCCAATGACTTTGCAAATCGAAGTTGCGCCAAAGGGACCCCTGACCAAGCATATCTCCCAGATAAAACCAAAATTTTCATAAACTAAGCAATGTTTGAATAGATTTTCATCAGCAATCATTATACTAAATTTTATTGATATTAATGGCTCCTAATCTACAGTTCATTATGTATCTTGGAGCAAAATTTGAAGCATCTTTTTTTCTGCTGCCTCAAAAGAGTAATTAGCACAGTATATTTCTCGTAAACGAGCATCAAAATTAGACTCAATTGATTTAGTGGCTTCCGATATTGCAACGACAAACTCCTTGGGTGAATTACATAACCATCCCGCATCCGCAATGTGCTCTTCATATCCAGCAAATGCTTCATTTGTCCCAATAATTTTTTTTCCATACATCAAAGCTTCAGCCGTCTTTGTTTTCATTCCAGAGCCATCAAAAATTGGCGCAACAACAAATTTAGCGTTTAAATAGTATTGAGAAAGATCGTGAGCTGAACCTATAACAGTTACTTTATCTTGGATTTCTAATTCAGATCGCACTGATTCAAAGCCTCTTCCCACAATTATAATTTTAATTTTAATTAAAGGCACGACTTCTCTGATAAACCATTTGATACCGTGGTAATTTGCATAAAAAAATCCACCTACGAATAGAGCATATTCTTCTTGCTTTTGAGATGATTTGAGATGCTGAAGATTCGGTAGCCTATCTTCTAGAGACATAGGATAGATTGCTATATTTTTCCCTTCGTAAAGCATCTCAATGTCTAAGGCATCTCTTTGATTCAATGTTACTAATCTATCACTCCATAAAACAGCACTTTTTTCTGCTAGATAAGAAATCCACATCAGAAAGAATGCCTTCAATGAAAGGTTTTTTTTCCATAGGCCTTTAAAAAAATAATACTCAGCATTATGAAAGAAAGTGATGAACTTAACATTTGGATAAAGATTTTTTCCAACTTTAACAAGGGCGCCTAAGTTTGAGCCATCCACAAAAACTAAATCTATTTTTTTGTCTTCTATCATTTTCATGCAACTCTGAATTGAATTGCTGTTAATACCGTCTATATGACCCCTAAACGCATTTATCATGCCTTTGTAGGTTCGAGTACTATCGATTGCTAGGAAAAAAGTGTGTAAATTTGATCCAAAGATACTTTTTAAAACCTTAAGATTAAGCTTATTGAGTAGTTCTCTCCCACCAGGCGCTTCTTCAGGAAACTCCTTAGTAATGAGTAAAACATTGTGCGGGCCTATATTTGTAGCATGCTGTTGCATCAGTAATGGTTAGAAAGATACCACTTAATTACTTTATTTAATCCATCCTCCAAGGTAATCTGGGGCTTCCACCCAAGACTTTGAATTATTGAATTATCTAGTAATTTTTTCATGGTTCCATCAGGCTTCATTGTATCGAATACTATTTTTCCTTTATACATGCATAGTTCTGCAATGATCCGCGCTAATTCTTCTATAGTAATTTCTTTACCAGAGCCTATATTGATGTGAGACTGCATGGGAGTAACGAAATGATTGTACTCTTCTCTATCAATACTCATTATTGTAATTGCGGCGCTGGTTAGATCATCGACATGCAAAAAATCTCTTGAAGGTTTTCCGCTACCCCAAATTACAACTTCAGGATCATGTCTATGAGCAGCTGCTGTAAAACGCTGAATTAAAGCTGGAATTACATGACTATTTTCTTCATGGAAGTTATCACCAGGTCCATAAAGATTCGTTGGCATAATTGATCTGTAATCTCTATTAAACTGTCTATTGTAACTCTCACATAATTTAATACCCGCAATCTTCGAGATTGCATATGGCTCGTTGGTTGGCTCCAGCGCCCCTTCTAGTAAAAAAGATTCATGAATTGGTTGAGATGATTCTTTGGGGTAGATGCAAGAGCTACCAAGAAAAAGTAAGTTCTGAACATTATTTACATGTGAAGCATGAATAATATTAGACTCAATCATTAAATTTTCGTATATAAATTCAGCTGGATAGGATGCATTAGCCTTAATGCCGCCAACTTTTGCCGCAGCTAAAATCACCATATCGAAAAAATTATTCTCAAAGAAGCTATTTACTTGAGCTTGATTTGTTAAATCTAGATTAGCTCTAGGCGCCACAACTAACTCAGTTTGAGAAATTTTTTCAATTTCTTTTCTTAGAGAGGATCCAACCATACCATTGTGACCAGCTAGAAAAATTTTTTTTGATTGAAACATTTATCTAATAAATATTAGTCTTGCAAATTATGCTCTCTAACTAGAGACTCTTCCTTTGCTTCCTGCAAATCCTGAGCAACCATCTCTTTACAGAGTTCCTGGATTTCAGTTTCGGGCTGCCAACCTAATGCCTCTCTTGCTTTTAAGGCGTCGCCCAATAATGAATCTACTTCTGAAGGTCGAAAATATTTTTTGTCTACCCGAATAATTTCATCTCCTATCTTTAGATTGGAGAATTGATTCCCATGAATTTTATGGATAACGCCAATTTCATTTTCATCAGTTCCAACAAATTTTATTATTAGTCCAAGCTCTGCAGCTGAGAGGTGAATAAAATCTTTAATAGAGTATTGTGTCCCTGTAGCAATTACGTAATCTTTGGGTTCATTTTGCTGTAACATCAACCATTGCATTTTGACGTAATCTCTTGCATGTCCCCAATCTCTCTTAGCCTCAAGATTTCCTAGATAAAGACAATGCTCTAAACCTAAAGCAATCCTGGAAAGTCCACGAGTAATTTTACGTGTTACAAAAGTTTGGCCTCTTCGAGGCGACTCATGATTAAATAAAATCCCATTGCAGGCAAACATTCCATATGACTCTCGATAATTTATTGTAATCCAATGGGCATAAAGTTTAGCTACGCCATATGGAGATCTGGGATGGAAAGGTGTACTCTCATTTTGAGAAAGACCTTCGTTAACTCCGAAAAGTTCAGAGGTTGAAGCTTGATAAAATTTAGTTTTCTTCTCCATTTTTAAGAATCTGATACTTTCAAGAATTCTTAATGTCCCCAATGCATCAACATTAGCCGTATATTCTGGAACTTCAAAACTAACAGCTACATGAGATTGAGCTCCTAAGTTATATATTTCATCAGGCTGAACTTCTTGGATGATTCTTGTTAAATTGAGCGAATCAGTTAAATCCCCATAATGTAAAAGGAAGTTTCTTTCTTCTAAGAATGGATCTTGGTATAAATGGTCTATTCTTTGTGTATTAAATTGCGACGCTCTTCTCACTATGCCGTGAACTTCATACCCCTTGGAAAGAAGAAATTCTGATAGATAAGAACCATCCTGACCTGTTATTCCTGTAATTAGTGCTTTTTTCATTTTTATAAGTTTAATCTAAGTCTATAAGTTTTATTGCAACCTTTTATGTATTATTTTATCAATCATTTTAAGCTCTCTTTTAACATCTTGGCTATAGTAAAATTTTTGCTTAATATGAAATTGAGAAAAAAATTGAAATGGTTTTTTTATAAATTTAGGTATGTATTCCAACATACTCTTTATTGTTTGCTTGAGAACGAATAGTCGAGGAAATCTATACCTTAAAACAGTATGAGCTAACAAATGATTAAGATGCTTTGCATAATAACGATGCACTAATTCAGATATATCCAGGTGAGTATCAATAACTGAGTCTATTTTTTTAGCTACAGATCGAATATCTGAGGGAAGATTTCTATCAATTAAATCATAAAAAAAAGCTGCATCATTAGCAATCTGAGAACTACCTATCTGCCTGAGATAATGATTATGATCTTCAAATAATTTTGAACGGCCAAGGGTTGAGGAGCGAAGCTGAATATAAAACTCCATAACATCCAAGTCAGAAAAATTGAACTCAGCTAGCTCAGATGAGATAGTATAAAGTGCTGGAGTTCTAAAAATATTATAGAAATTTGGTTGGAAATTTTGAAAAACTCCCTTAATTTGATCTTCCCAACACTCAAGTGGCTCATCATTTCTATAGTATTTATATGGCCTTAAAAGGTTTATTTCTTGCCCATGAGCTTCACTCGAATAATTATCAATATGGAAATTCACAATTTTACCTCCAGCAGAAATATACTCATGGTTGCTATCCAGAAAATTAATAATTGTACTTAGCGCTTTTGGTAAAATAAAATCGTCGTTATCACAGAGCATAACGTAATCAGTTTCAGCAAAGGAAACTGCTTTTGACATCATGTCGTAGTATGGGGAATAGCCACTATGAGTATTGAATTGGTAAAATTGAATATCAAGATTAGAATTTTTTTGAGCATCATTCGCTAATGCTTTTGCAGAAGCATCATCCTCACCATCTGCAATGATTATTTTATAAGGGAATCTTATGGCATGCATATAATCAAGCCATCTCTTGGTATGGTCATCTCTTCCCTTCACAAGAAGAATCACTGAAAGCGAGAGGTTAATGCTCATTTATAAATCTAATAATACATTTTTGTAACAATGTCGAAGCCCTTGCTCTAAATCATACTGAGGCACCCAAGAGGTGGCTTTAACAAAACTAGAATTATCAGCAATAAAACTTCGTGATTCCATTAAAGAGGAGGTTGAAGGAGATGGGACAGAGTCTAAAGTCTGTTGATTGGGGTTCACTTCTGAAGCAATCTTTTGAGTTAGTAAAAAAGCATCTTTCAAAGTAATAGCCTTTCCAGAGCCAATATAAAAAATTTTACCATTAGTATTCTTGATGCAGATAAATGCTTGCCAGAATGCATCAATAACATCTTCGATATATATATAATCTCTTAAATAATTGCCTTCGCCGTATAAGGTAATTTTTTCTCCATTTAATGCTTTGGTGAACATCTTATCGATAATGCCTCGATCTTGAGCACCATACTCTCTCGCACCACCAAAAACATTACACAGTCTTAATGAGCACCCTGAAATCCATTGATGTTCTACATATCTTAGTAAATATTTTTCAGCCGTTAATTTGCTAAGATCATAGAAAGTAATTGGATTGTCTGGTGCAGAGAAATCATGTTCATCTTTTTCATTTGTAAATCCAACCTGTGTAGCAGTACTAGCAAGAATAACAATAGGTTGAATATTAAAACCTTTAAATAATTCTAAAAGAAAAGTAAGACCCAATATATTTGTTTTTAAATCATTAAGAACATCAACTTCGGAGCCATGTGAGCTTGTTTGCGCGGCAAAATGAAAAAAAACATCGAAGTCTGGAAGTGGAATATTTTGCGGATCAGATAAATCAAATTGAATGTGATTAAGGCTGTTGCTTGGATGCCTGCCTAGGGTATATATTTCTTGGAATTTTGAGTCATATTTATCCATGAACGCTGATCCAATAAGTCCAGTTGCACCAGAAATTAATGCCCTCATACTAGTTATTAATAGCTCCAAAAAGACCCAATGTATCTGAAATACCTCTCTCAATAGAACCAGAAAACTGAAACCCATGATTTTGAATTTTCTCAGCAATCACATTATATGAGAGTTGATTCATAATCTCACTCTCTACCAGCTCAATTTCTAGATCTAGTATAGTTTTTTTAATTTCATCTGTGATTGATCTAACAGAATAATTAGATGTCACAATGTTATAAATTTCTCCAGCAAATAAATCTTTTTTGATTGCGAACGCTATTGCATTAATTGCATCATTTATATCGAGATATGGCCTATTTTGATCTAAGGCTGTTTTCCAAACAGTTATGGGTTTACCTAAAGCAGCCTGATAGCAAAATTTATTAACCGCTGTATGGAATCTTATCCCAGGAGAGATTCCAAAAATTGTTCCAAATCTATAGATGCATGCTTTAAGTTTATCTTCTTTCACAGACGTTTTTACCAAGGCCTCTTCTTTGAGTTTTGTCTCAGCATAAGGGCTTTGAGGGTTCAAATCCTCTAAACCACAGTCCTCATCGACCAATTCTTTTTGAGTGCCATAAACACTTGTTGATGAAACAAGGATTAATTTAATTGAGTGCTCTATACACTGTTGAGTAATAACCTTGGTTGAATTTAAATTCGCGCTTTCTACTTCATCTGGATTATTGAAACTAGAAGCAGCATCAGTTAAGGCTGCTAAATGCACAACATAATCAGCTGATTGAAAAATATTATTTAAGTTATCATGAAGCAAGTCTAGGTCATAAAATTTATAAGACGCATTAGCTGGGAGATCAAATAAAGACACATATCTCTGAGTTTTAAGACTATCGATCAGAATGATTTCAGAATCTTGAAACAGTTCTGGTAATTTACGTATTAACATGGAGCCAATGTGCCCTAGAGCACCTGTGACAATTATTTTCATATTTTTTTACCTAAAATATATTGTTTAAATTCACCATAGTCTCTGATGTAGTCTCCGTCATCATACAGATAGTCACTTAATACTAACAAAGTAGAATTATCCTCTAAATATTTTTGCTCGCCCCAAACTCCTGGTTGCACTTCAATCCCTTTATCATTGTCATTCAAAAGTATTGACTCGACATCTTTACCATTATCAAGATTAACAATGCATGATCCTTGAACACACATCATAAATTGACTATGTTCTTTATGAGCATGATGACCCCTTACATCTCCAGCATTTGAAGTAACAATAAAAATTCTTTTAGACAAGAAATTAAAATTTACTCCACTTTCTGCAACAACCAAGTTACCTGATTCATTTTTAAATTTTTCTAACGAGACTACTTTGACTCCATCCATCAAAAAATTATAAGGGGAAGTATTGTAAGGACCAAGACTTAATCATGAGTATTAAAAAATGAATTGATAGTAGTCACTACACTCTGTGCGTCTTCATGAGAAAGTTCCGGGTACATTGGTAGAGAAATTATTTCATTACAGATAGATTCAGTAACATGCATATTGGAAGAAATCTCAATCCCATCTTTGTAGGCTGGCTGAAGATGAATGGGTGACGGATAATGAATGCCAGGAAATATATTATGCTTTTCTAAATATTGCTTCAACTCATCTCTATTTTTAAGTCGGCAAACATATAGATGGAAGACATGGGTCGAATTCTCTCTTCTCTTTGGTATTTGAATATTCTGAGTTGGAAGTTGATCATAAATTTGTGCTATCTCTTTTCTTTTCTGATTATCCTCATCTAGATACTTTAATTTCACAGTTAAAATTGCAGCCTGGAGCTCATCTAGTCTAGAGTTTCTTCCTTTAATCTGACTGACCCTGTCTACCCAACCATACTCTCGAATCATTTTCATTTTTTGAGCTAATTCATCTGAATTAGTAGAGATCAATCCTCCATCTCCAATAGCACCTAAATTCTTAGTAGGGTAACAGCTAAAAGTTCCAATATCTCCAAAACTTCCAAGTCTTTGACCTTGAAAAGTTCCACCATGTGCTTGAGCACAATCTTCTATGAAAAATAAGTTGTGAGACTTGCAAAAACTTTTAATCTGATCGACTGCAGACGCTTGGCCATATATGTGAACAGCAATTACAGCTTTAACGTCATCCACTAGTGCATTTTCAAGTAGTTGGGGATCAAGAGTATAAAAATCTTCCTCTAAATCTACAATTACTGGCGCTGCTCCACTTGCTTCTATTCCTGCAACTGTAGCCACGGCAGAATGCGCAACTGTGATAACTTTATCACCTTGACCTATACCAAGAGATCTTAAAGCAATTTCTATAGCGTCAGTTCCATTAGCAACACCAATGGCGTGCTGAGTTCCGATAAACTGAGCAAAGTTTCTTTCCAACATCGCCACTTGGTCCCCAAGCACATAAGCAGAGCCTTGCAACACATTTTGCATAGCTTCATCAATCTCAGACTTATATGACAAGTACTGTGCCTTTGGATTCGCGCAAGGAATCATATTTTTAAGTCAAAATTGGGTAAATGTGTGATCCACTCCACTAAACCATTAATAGAATTTTTCTCTTTTTCTATGATTTCATTTGCATGATTCCAAGCAAAAAGAATAATGACATCAGGAATGTTATCTTTAAAATATTCATAAGACTGAACAGGAATATGCGTTCCCGGTGTCACAGTATTTTGTTTGATAGGAGTTGTATCAGATATATAGCTTATTAAGTCTGGTCCAATACCACAATAATTGAGAATGGTTGTACTTTTTGAGGTTGCGCCATAGCCAGCAACAGATTTTCCAGCATTTTGTGCATCCTTTAAAATTTTTACTAGTCTAGATCTAGATTTTTCACAATTTTCTTTAAATTGAATATAGGTACTCTCCAAATTGAATCCTTTATCGATCTCGTTACCAAGAATCTCTTTTACAATTGGCTCGACAGTCCTTGCACCTTTTTTTGCAAAGACATATCGCATTGAACCACCATGAGTTTCCTGAGGTGCTAGGTTGATCAATTCAAATCCATGGCGCTCAAATATATTAGACGCAGATAATGCAGAGAAAATATAAACATGCTCATCATAGATTTGATCATAGGAGACTTTATCAAACATACTGCCTAGATAAGGATCTTCAAAAATTAATACTCCCTTATCATTCAATAGGTTAAAGGCACCTTTAGCAATATCATTTAAATCAGGAAGATGGCACATTACATTTGCAGATATAATCGCATCTGCATTTCCATATTCTGATTTAATATTTTGTGAAGAGCTCAACCCAAAGAAACTCACTATAGATTGGACACCATGCTTTATAGCCTCTGCTACGACATTAGATGATGGATCTACTCCTAAATGTTTAATATTTTTAGTTGCGAAATTTTCCAGCATGATGCCATCATTGCTTCCAATTTCGACAACAAAGCTATGGTCAGGGTCATCTAAGTAATTATCAATAACCCATTCAGCATAGGATTTAAAGTGGACCTGCATAAACTTGGATTGTCTAGAATAAAAAGCATAATTCTCATGGAACATCATTTCCGCATCAGGTTGCTCTAGTAGCTGATAGGTATAGCAATTTGAGCAAAAGGCCGTTGACATCTCAAAAAAATATTCATTGTAAGACTCACTTGGAGGAATAAAAGCATTAGCAATTGGCATCTGACCAAAAGTCATAGATTGTTTTATCGGCATGCCGCAACATCTACATTTATCAACTCTAATACCCATATAGTCTCTTTTTTAAGTAATTAAATGTTAATTATAAGTTATAAACATTGTTATGTGATGAACAACAGAGAATTTAATCTTAGATAATTTATTGAGGAAGATCGTTAGAGGTCAAGTCCCTCAGCATTGGGAAACACGCATCTCTCTCTTTGATATTGGGGTTAGTAACTGGCCAAGGAATATCTAAATCTCTGTCCTGCCAATTGATACCGCCTTCATCATCGGGATAATAAAACTCAGTACATTTATAATGAATCTCATTGATCTCTGAGAAAGTGTAAAAACCATGTGCGATGCCTGGGGGGAGATACAACTGTTGGTGATCCTCAGCATTGAGCTCAAAGGAAGCATGATGGCCAAATGTAGGGGAATTTTTTCTTAGGTCTACTCCAACATCAAAGATAGAACCTCTTGCAACATATATCATTTGTCCAATGGGATTTAATATTTGATAGTGCAGGCCTCTCAAAACATTTTTCTCCGAAATTGATCTATTATCTTGAACAAAATCAACATCAATTCCAAATTCTCTATATCGCTCTGTTTGATAAGTTTCGAGAAATAGCCCTCTCCCATCTGAATAAAAATCCAAATCAAAAAGTAGCACTCCTTCAATTTCACATTTTGTAACTTTCATAAAGTATCTATTGTCTCAAAGCTATTCTCTTTGGAGTACATTTTTAAGAAAAAGTTGCTCAAGTTTATCCTGAGAATGCTAAATTATTAATCATAATATTTTGTATCTTCAACTTTCTGTAGGTAAATCTTCTGGGGTTAGGATTGAAATTGCATTGTTCTCTAACTTAATAATTTTATTACAGTTCTTTAAAGTGGAGGTTCGATGAGCTATCACCAACATTGTTATATTAGAGTCTAATCTATAAATTGCATCCATTACAGAAGTCTCTGTTATTGCATCCAATGCACTAGTAGCTTCATCAAAAATAATGAGGCTAGCTTTTTTATAGATAGCCCTTGCAATACCAATCCTTTGTTTTTGACCTCCAGATATTTTAATTCCCCTTTCTCCAACCTTAGTATCAACCCCTTCGGGCAGTGAGACAATGAATTCATCCAGACTTGCATGCTTCAAAGCCGAGCGAACTAGGACTTTATCAATATTCTTTTTGTCCTCTCCAATAGCTATATTCTCTAGAATGGATTCATCAGAAAGAAAAATATTCTGAGGAACATATGCAAGACTAGTCATCCAAGATGAAGCATTATTCTGATCTAATTTAACTCCGTCTACTGAAACTTGTCCTTTTGTAGGGAATAGCAATCCTGCGATAATATCTACAAGAGTTGACTTACCAGCACCAGTCTTACCAATAATTCCAATTCTATCTCCTGGAACAATTGAAAAATTAAGATCATGAAATACATAATCACTAGCGCCAGAATGCTGAAATGATAATTCTTTTAATTGAATTGAATTACGGAATGTCAATATATGGGGAACGGGTGTTTGGTTTAAATGTGGGCTCTCATTTAACAGCCTAACGACATCTTGCAGACTCTCGTAATTACCTCTCAGGGAAGTCCAAGCCACATAGAGTTGCTGGAATAAAGGAAGTAATTTTTGCGCTCCGACAGCCAAAGCTCCTAAAATCGGAATAGCTGCAATAAAAGATGATTGCTGCGAATAATAATAAGCTGCAACAACAATAATTATTAAACCGAGACCCTCAATTAAAAATCTTGGGCTCATTGAGGCAAACATATTGATGGCTTGACCCCTTCTTAATTGATAGTCAGCAGTCTCAAAAGTAGAATAATAAAAATTATGCGCATTATTAATTAAGACGTCTCTTATACCTCCCAAAGACTCTCTCATGGTTTTAATTTGCTTTGTATTTGCAGCAGCAATAACCTCACTTTCTCTTAATAACAACGTATTAATAAGCAGGATGACCACGAGGTAAAAAGTTCCGCATGCAATTGCAATTGATAAAGTAAGAATTGGATTAATGTAAATCAATGCGCTTAAAATAATTAAAGAAATAATCAAAGCAGTTAATAGTAAAAATACTTGAAGAATTAAACTATAGATTACCCGATCAAGCTTATTACCAAGTGTTGCTAACACTTCATTATTGTTTGCAGATACATGCTTGGCATATGTTCGATGCAAAGCATTATGGAATATTGAAATAGAAAGCTTGTGGCTAATGGAGAAAGCTAGGCGTATAGAAAGAAAATTTGATGCCAGTCTAATGAGTGCCCCACTAACTGCAGCAAAACAAAAGAATAGAGCAAATGGAAGAATTAGCCCTTCAGGAGAATTGATGTCTAATGCACTAATAAGCCAGGCAGCTCTGGAATCATTAAAGATTAAGTCAGGATTAGAAAGAACGCTTAAAAAAGGGAATATTGCAGATAATGTTAATAGCTCAGCAACAGATGCAAAAAGTATCAATGCAA